>Ga0307928_10000028_pt1 | contig 73763 bp, 133 predicted proteins | sample AceLakmetagen232_FD_201815 | JGI IMG/M metagenome (GOLD analysis project Ga0307928, IMG submission 201815) | Saline water microbial communities from Ace Lake, Antarctica - #232 | ecosystem: Environmental > Aquatic > Non-marine Saline and Alkaline > Saline | place: Antarctica: Ace Lake...
TTGTATCAAGAATTACTAGTAGAGTGTTAGAAAGTACTAATTTAGTTGCTAGAGTAACTAGTAGAGTACTTTCATCTAAAGATTTAACATGCAGATTAAATGTGTATTATATACCATCTGCTAAGAATTTAGTTTCAAGATTTATTGGTTTAATAGAATCTGATAAAAATTTAGTTGCTAGAATTAATGTAGTTTATGAATTAGCAGCTAAAAACTTAGTATCAAGAGTTACTGGGTTAATTGTATCAAGTACTAATTTAGTTGCGAGAGTAACTGGATTAAGAGTAGATAGTAGGAATTTAGTTTGTCGTCTTACTAAGATTGAAACAGACAGTGTTGATTTAGTTTGTAGATTAAGTGTAGACTATGCTCCATCTGTTAAGAATTTAATTAGTAGAATAGATGTAAGTAATCAAGTTAGACCTAGAATATATACTATAGAAGATGCCCAATATACTACAATGCGACTTATCGATGAGCAATATACTGCTACAGAAATAAAAATAGAGGCTTAGGAGTAATTATGAATAAATATTTAGAGAGTAAGAGTATTGATGATTGGGAGAAAATATTATATAAAGAGTATATAATAAATAAAATGGCTATAAACAAAATAGCTAAAAAATATAATAAAGCTGTTGGTACTATTTTTAATCATTTAAAAAAGTTCAATATAAAAACTCGCACTCATTTAAAATATCCAATAGGTGAAAGATTTAAAAAACATTATTGTATAGGATTAGAGTGCAATAAAGAAATAAGTTATTGTAATTATTTATATGGTAGTAAATTGTGTAGACCGTGTTCAAGAAAAAAATGGGTTAGAGAACACCCTGATTTTCAAACTGGAGAAAAAAATCCCTGTTATGGTAAACATTGGGAAGGTCAGTTTAAAGAGGGTAATATTCCTTGGAATAAAGATAAAAAAGGAGTACAAAAATCTTTTCGTAAAGGTCAAAAATATTCTAAAATATCTGGTTCGAAACATTGGCATTGGAAAGGGGGAATAACTCCTTTAGGCGTAATGATTAGAAATTTGGTAGAATATGGAAATTGGAGAGATAAAATATTTATTAAAAATAATTATGTTTGTCAAGAGTGTTTTTGTAGAGGTGGAAACTTAGAAGTTCATCACAAAAAAACTTTTAGTATTATTTTAAGCGAATTTCTGCAAGAATATAACCAATTTTCACCAACAGAAGATAAAGAAACATTGACAAGATTAGCAATTACTTATGAAGATTTTTGGGAAATGAACAATGGGATTACTTTATGTGAAAAATGTCATAAGAAATTTTTTATGAGTGCAAAGGAGAGTAAATAGTATGAATTCCTACGCTATAGGAACCGCTGTGAAGATTACAACAGTAATAAATGTAGATACTGCAACAAGTGCCAAAATAACAATAGAAAATCCTTCTGGGAGTGAGATTATTGACTCAGTAGATATGACAAGTGAAGCAGATAGAGTGTATAGTTATGTATGGCAGTCATCTGAGAGTAATACTAGTCACACAGAGGGTACTTATACTGTAACTATAGATATTGGTTATGGTGGTTATACAACTAGACAACAGAGTGCATTTACCGCATACGACCCACAGCTGGATTGATTTTTAAATAGGAGAGTGTAATGAATGAAAATTTAGAGAAGTTGATAAAATTAACACCTGAGTTAGCATTTCCTCCAGCACTTGATAATGGTGGAGAGTATAAACAGTATCAAATGGATGAAGGAGAGTGTTTTGGTAAATATATACATAGAAGTGGAAATGACATAGCGATTCATAGATGGTATAACTCTGCGGGTTCCAAGTTTCCAGTGCATATACATGTAGAGAAAGAATGGGTTATTGTTTATAAAGGAAGTATGGAGTTAATAGTTGGAGATAAAACATATATACTTAAAAAAGGAGATTCTAGATATATTTTACCAAATCAACCACATAGTTCAAGTTATCCAGAAGAATGCAAGTATGTGACAATTACCATACCACCTGCAAAGGAGTTTCCATATGGGAACTGAGCACAATAGTTGGGCAGAGTGGAGTAAATACGTTCTTAAAGAATTAGAGAGAAATAATAATGACCATGAGTCTATGTCTGATAAACTAGATAAGATAGCAGTTGAAATAGCAATGTTAAAAGTAAAATCTGGATTATGGGGTACTATTGGAGGACTTGTTTCTGCAGCAGTATTTTTAGTGATAAGTCATTTAAAAAAATAACATGAGAAAAATTAGAGCAATTAATAATTTATTACAAAATAAAGATTTCGCCACTAAAATTGAAATCTATATGAGTACTAAAGCATATGGCGATGATTATGATCCGTATGAAAAAAACTTTACTTACTCTAATTTAAATCCATTAACTATAAAAGGATATGTGTCAGAAATAAGTCCAGAAGCTTTAGTATGGAAAACTTATGGGTTAAAAGAGATGGGAGCGAAAGAAATTATATGTGAATCTAGATATGCTCAATGGTTTAGAGATGCAAATAAAATTAAAATATCTGGAGATGAATATGAAGTATTTAAAGAAGGTGTTGGAAATAGAGCTATAATCCAGGCTAGACCATATAATTTAATAAGAGTAATGCTTCAAAAAAAGACTTAAAAGGAGAATAAATAAATGGCAAAAGTTGCAAATGGGATAATAGAAATTACAAGTACTGGTGTAGCAATAAAAGAGAGTAATATAAGAGTTGTATCTATACAAGCTATCGCAAGTGCTGATAGCAGTGCATGTGTTATTCAAGATGGAGATGGAATGACAATAGCGGTTTTTAAAAGTGCTATTACTAATCATAGAACATATGCACCTGTATTTTTAGATAGAAAAGTTGTCAATGCTATTGATTGTGTTGTATGGACAAATATGGAGAAAGTAATTATTCATACGGAATAAAATAAATGAAAAAACAGATATATCAATTACAAGGATGGATAAGTTAAATGCCTAGCTATTTTAGGAGAACCAGGTGTGTCGAACTTTCTACCATTGAATACTTGGAACGAATGATAGAAAATAGTTGGAGTGGGGTTACAGTTGTTAAATCTTTTCAACAATCTTATGATGAAGCTGTTCCTGTAGTTTGTATTAGATTAGATGAAACTTTCAATGGTAAATTAGAAATAGGTTCTACTACATATAGCAACACTTATACTATTATTGTTGATATATTTGCTAAAAGTGATGCACAAAGGTTAGATTTATCTGATTTTATTATGGAACAGATAAAAGGTACTTGGACTTATTGTAATTATGCACATAATTCAGGTAGAACAGATATAGTAGGTACACCAGACGGTAAAGTTAGTTTGGCAACTGTTACATATAATAGAAAGGTAGAAATATTTGATGCTGTAGCTTCTCAAGACAAGTTTAGACATTTAATAATGTTTTTAGTGAGGAAATTTTAATATGGTAACTATAACAATTGATTGTATAAGTAGAAGAGGTAATCAATCTTTTAGTGAAGAGATAAATAAGCTTGTAGAAAAAGTTGAAAATGAAATAACAATGTTTGGCTATAATGTTGCAGCTACAATGCGAACTACTATTGCAGCTTCAACTAAAAGAAAACCAAGTAGTGGTAATTTAGCAAAGAATATTACAGCAGAAAAAACTCAGACAGGGATTGGAATAGGAAGTATTTTAAAATTGGATTCTAATGCCCCATATTGGAAAATTGTTAATGATGGTGGAGTAATACCTCCAAAAACTTGGGGTTATTTCCCAGGATATACAGGTCCAGTTACTGGACACACTGGAGATGAAAGATGGACAACAACTGGAAGTATGAAAGATTGGTATATAGATCCACAGAAACCAATAACACCAATGTATTATATAGAGCAGACTGTAAATTGGATAGATATGAGATTACCAATACTTTTAAATATAATACTGGATTAAAATATAAGTATTAAATTAGTTCTTTAAGGAAAGAACTAATAAAAACTCAAAAGTCAAAGGAGGACAACGAGTTATGATTCACGCAAGTTATTACCAACCAAAGGTTTTTCCGTTCAAGGGAACGGCAACGCCTACCGAGATAGACAGGTTGCAGGATATGACATCATCTGCAACATTAAACAGAACAAAAATAGAAGAAATAGGTAGAGATGGAATAGTTGACTGGAGGAAAGGTATTCCTGCAACGTCACTATCGTTAAGACAGTTAGAATATGGTAGCATAGAGTTTTGGAATCAATTAGCTAATGTGCCAGTTGACCAAACAAAAACATATTTTACTGAATTTAAGAATTCTCAAGTTGACATTGCTGGATATGAAACTGATGATGATGGTAATTTTTTGAGTACTATATGGTACCCTAATTCAAAAGTTTCTGGTTTTGGTTTATCTATAGGAGACCCAGAGGCATTGATAGAAAGGTCTTTCACTTTAGTGGGAGAAGATGAAATAACGTTACAAGATAATAATAAATATTTTATTTACAAGACAGATAATCCTACTACAGGATTAGATTCAACTATTACACTTAGTGTTGATCCTACAGTTGTAGCTGACCCTGATAATTCAGGTAGTTATCTATTTAAAGTAATTAGAGTTAGAGGTAATACAACTACAGAATTAACTCATGGTACAGATTGGAGTTGTGATGGTACTACCTTATATATTAATGGTCAATCTTATGCTACAGATACAATAAAATACTACTACTCAGCAACTACTTATACTGCAGGAGAGTCACCTTTTGTAGATAACAATACTGATTTAGCAGGTATTACTGCTGATGCAGTTACTATATATTTAGTAGATAGTTCACATTATCTTTACAGGTTGCAAAGTGTAGCAATGGATACTACTTTAGATAGATTTGATGTAAAAGAAATAGGTAATGAGAATGTTGTAGCACGTGGAGCTAGAGATATCACTAATAGTATAACATTAGGTAGAATTCTTGATACTTGGTCAATTGAAGAAGTATTGAGAGGAGTGCCTGGATTAGATTTTGGTAAGTTGGATATAAGAAAATTTAACGATGAATTAACATTACTTGTTAAAATTTATTCTGATGAAACAAAGAGTACATTTAAAATTGGATATGTGTATACAGGTTTAGCACCTACTACATTAGATGGAGGAGTGCCTTTAAATGATTATGTTACTAGAGGTGTTACGTTAGAAGGTGAGTCAGGTTTTGTATCAAATGTAGAAGCTAATATAGCGTAGTTAATATAAATTGATAGGGGAGTCTTAGATTTGTTTAAACTCCCCCATCGTAAGAGTAAGTGAGGCAAGTATGGATTTAAAAATAACAGAACAATATATACAAGAGGTTATAGACCATGAAGGGGCTTCTTTGGTTGGAAAAATTTTAAAGAGATTTGAAATTATAGATGACCAAGGAATTCTTAAAAAGGCTATTAAAGAACTTGTCTATGAGGAATATAGACATGTTCGTGATTTATTAATAGCAGGTGGAAGTGGTTTAGAACAAAAGGTATTTAAATTTAAACAGAGAGAACAATAATATTGTTTTCTCTTTTTTATTAATAGGGAGAATGTAAGATGAGTGAACAAGAGAAAAAACAAGAAGAAATAATTGAAATTGAGAATGTAAAGAAAACAGAAAAACAAGACGATATAAAGAAAGTGGAAAATGTAAATCCTAATATAGCACAGTCACCATTATTAAATGAGAAAAAAGTAGATGAGATACGAGATAAAATGAGTGAAGTGTTAGATAGAAATTTAATTGAGGAAGTAGTGACGGATAATAAAATCGAATTTGAGTTGGACTCTGTTAAATATAAAGTAAATAAACCAATTTTTAGACAGAAACAAGAAGCTTATAAAAAGCAAAGTGAATATTATATTGAATTATTACAGATTAAAGATGAAAATGATAATTTTAAATATAAGTCTAAAGAAGATTTAAAAAAGTTGTATAAAGCTAGAGGAGTGGATATAGATAAAATGGAAAGTAATTTTAAGTTTTTAGAAACTAAAAAAAATAATCTTCAATTAAAGTTAGGAGAAGCATTGGTTCTTAAAGCTTCGGATGAAGAGACTGAAGCATATAAGAAAGAGTTAGAAGAGTTGTATCATACACAGAGTGGAATATCTATTCAAATAACTCAACTTTATGAATATTCTCTTGAAAACAAAGTTTCTATTTATGGATATTCTTATTTAACACATTTAATAACAGAAAAATTTGAAGATGATAAATGGGTGCCTTTGTGGAAAGATTATCAGGAATATCTAGACAGTGATGAAAAATTAATTAATCAAATTTCTTTTTATGTGTTGTTAGTAACGAAAGATGAACTTGAAACATGAACTTAGAAGATATCCTGCTTTTATTGAGGCATTTGTCTAAAACTCTTTATTGGCAATCTATATATGGTGCGAGCAAAGAAATTAATTTTAAGTTGTTTAAGAATGTAAGTAATTTGACAAATTTACAAATTTACTTTTTAAATTATTTAGCATCATATAATAGTTTGTATACAGATATCGCATTAGGAGAAGTTGAAGAAAAAGTATTAGAGAATAATATTTATGAAGATGCTTATTTATACTATAGGCAAAAAAAATCTTATAAGTATAAAGAAAAAAATATTGATACTAAAGATGAAGATAAAAACTCTTTTAAAAAGAGTCAGTGGATTTTTAAAAAACCAAAAAGAAGGTGATATAAAGTGGAAAATAAAACTATTAATTATCTTATTAATTTTATAACAAATACAACAGGTGCTAAACAAGCAATTACATCGATAGATGGGTTAAGAAAGACTGTTAGAAGCGGAACTGATGAAATGCAAACAGATTTCGGTAATGTTGATAAAATATTGAAGACAACTAGTAGAACTATAGGGAGTGCTGCTTCTACACAAATAACTCAATTTTCTCATGTAATTAAAAATACTTCTGGAGAGTTTAAAAATTTAACATATCAAGCTGAAATGGTTGATGGGAAAATGAAAGTTTTTAAAGATACTATTAAAGGTAATAGTTTAGCAACAAAAGATTTTAACAAATCCACTATGTCTTTTGCTGACAATTTTAAAAAGTTAGCAGCTAGAGCTGCATTGACTATTCCTATATGGCTCGCTTTAAGAACAGTTGTAATGGGAGTTTTTAGAACTATAGGAGAAGGTTTAAAATATTGGACTGAAATTGATAAAGAGATGCAAAGAGTATCAATGACTATGGGCGATGTGGGAAATAAGCAAGAAGTGATGAATGAAGTTTTTAAGCAAGCTAATGAAATATCTAAAGAGACTGGTCAGAGTATGAATAAAATTGTAAAGAGTTTTTATCAATTTAAAACACTAGGCTTATCAGTTACTGACTCAATGGCGGGAATGAATGCTGTAACTAAAGGTTCTATAGCATTAATGGCTGATTTAGAGGGGCTATCAGAAGCGTTATCTCAGAGTTATAAAATTTTAGGTAATACTATGGATCAAACATTGAAACCACAAGATTTATTAGAGTCAAATTTAGGTAAAATATTATTATTGTTTAGAGATAATGCTTTTGTAACTGATGAAATGGCAGCAGCTGTTAATAGATTTTTACCTACAGCTAAAACTATGAATTTTACTTTTGATGAAACAATTGCTTTAATGGCTACTTTACATTCCGCTGCTATTAAAAATACTCGTGCTGGTAGATTAATGAGAACATCTGTAGCACAACTACAAAATAATTTGGGTAAAATTGGTGACTTATTAGGAATAAGAGTAAATCCTAATCTTGAAAGAACTCCTGAGATGTTAAATAAAGTTTTAGTGCAATTAAAGAAATTAGAGCAAGTTGATAAAACTAAGTTTGAAGAAGCTATGGATATTTTTGGTGGTGTGAGGGGGCAAGAAACTGCTAGAGCATTACTTGCTATTTTTGAAACTTATCAAGAAAATTTAGAGAAAGTCAATATGAGCAGTGCTAGAGCTATAAAAATATTTAATGAACAATATAAAGAAGGTTTAGGATATTTAAATGTTCAACTTGATAGAATGAAACTGCTAAGAAAAGAATGGGGTAGGGTTTTTGTTACTGCAGCACTTGGAGCAGATGATTTTGTAGGAGCAATAAAGCAATTAAATAAATTTTTAGATCATTCAACTTTTGCAGCAAAAGCCTTGGGAGATGCTCTATATAATTACGTAGTTCCAGCTTTAGCAGCAATTAGTGGGGCTAAATTAATGATGTTGTTAGGAGCTGCTTCTGGTTTTTCAGGAATGATGGTTGGTGCAGCTGCAGGTATAATTTATAAGATTAAAACGGATAAATTTACGAAACAAGCACGAGCTGACATTGATTCGGCTAAGTTTGTAAATGATCAAGTAAGTGAGATGAATAAAGCTCTTAAGGGTAATATGTCTCATGAAGAATTAGCTGTATTGTGGGCCGATTTGTTAAATCCTGATTATCAAAAAATATTAATGGATAGAGGTGAGAGTAAATCAGCTATATTAGCTAAAGCTGATTTTGTTTATCAACAAATTATGCGTCTTATAAAAGGTAAAGGTTTAGTAGAATTACCAGGAGTTACAATTGAAGGAGAAGCTGGTGGGATTCAAACTTTAAGTCCTGAAATAGAGAAAAAAATAAGGTTGATGAAAGATGAGTTAAAATATATTCAAATGTCTATTAGTGGTTACACTAAGAGAGATATAATTGAACAAAAACTATATAGTCAAGCACAAAGTTTTGTTGATATGTATAATACTGTAAATGAAAAAGGTAAAGAAGATGTAGCTAATTTAACAGCACAACAAGCTATAATGGCTGTAATGTCTGGAGATTATCAAAAAATATATGATTTAACTGTTGATAGAACAAAAGGCAGTGAGATGATATTAGCGATAGAAAAAGAAATTTTAGAAGTTGGAAAAAGTTATATGGAAGTTGTAGAGGAGTTCTCTAAAGCGATACAGGAAAATTTTCAGAATGCTTTTAGGTCATTAATTGAGAATAAGTCTACAATAGATGATTTTTTCAATACTATTGGAACTAGTTTAAGAGAGCAAATTACTGGAGCTTTTAGTGAAGCCTTTACAACAGAGTTTTTCAAAAAAACTGGTATGGGTGAAATGTTTGGAGGAATATTTACAAATATTACTGACATTTTTACTGGAGATAGAAGTCTTGCTGGTGCAATGTATAAAGCAAGTAAAAAAGGATCTGACTTATATTATGATAAGATAATTAAAGCTAGCCTTATAGGTGCTAATGCTATGGCAGAAGCAAATGGAACAACTGTAACTGGTCTTGGTATGGAAGCAGATGCTGCAATTGCAGGTTTTGGAGGTTTAAGCAAGTATTTAGGATTTATGGATAAACCAATGTGGCAAACTCCAAATTACAAAACAGTGCCAGGACCTGGTGGTGGTACAATTCGAGGTATAGAAAGTTATACATCTGGACCATCTTGGGGAGCAGGAGTGGGTGCAGGAATTGGTGTAGGTACATCGGCTTATTCTGCTTACCAAACAGGCGGAGCATTGGGAGCTGGAATGGCAGGAGTGGGGACTGGTATACTAGCAGCTAAAAGTATGGGTATTCTGGGATTTGGTGCTACTGGTGCAATAGGAGGAGCTGCAGCAGGTACTGCTATGGCTGCACTTGGAACAATATTACCAGTTTTAGGCGTTGCGTTAGCAATAGGTAGTATGTTTATAAAGAAAACTCCACCTAAGTGGTCTCAAGAAGATACTAAAGAGTCAACTAAACAAGTAGCTTCTCGAATAGATATTACTAATCAAGAGTTAGCTTGGGTAAATAGAAATTTAGTAGCAATGAGAAATGAGTTAACATATATAATGCAAAGAAGTTATTATTTTAGAGAGCAAGGGACAAATGAGCTTTTCAGTATAGACAGTAGAAGGGGGGTAAGCTGATGGGGCGTGGTACATGGGCGGTAGAAAAAAAGATAAGTGGTACCTGGACAGGAGATGGTAGTTTATACAGGCCAAATGACTCTTATTCCTTACCTAAATTGTCAACACAAACTAAAGTAGATTTAGCTGAGGGAGATAATGCATATGTAACTCCTTCTACAAAGTATTTAGACCAACCTATGAGCTTTGCATGGTACTATGACGATGGTACTACTAAAACAAAAATAGATACATATATGGATAATCAAAATGATATTAAAATTACAGATGATTTAGGAAATGAATTTGTAGGAAGATTTACTTCTATTACACCTACTAGATTACTTGGGCAATCTACTGAGAAATATGATATAAGAGTTATTTTTACAATAATGCCTATATTAGCTAGAGCGGTAGAAAATACTAATTTAATATGTAGATTAAATTCTTATTATGCACTTTCTGTTAAGAATCTAGTTTGTAGAGTAAATGTTTATTATATATCAAGCAGTAAGAATTTAGTTTCAAGAATAACAAGCTTGAAAGAAACTAGTAAGAATTTAGTTAGTAGAATAACAAGTAGAGTTATTACTGAGAAAAATTTAGTATCAAGATTGAATGTTTATTATATTTCTACTCTTACTAATTTAGTTAGTAGAATAACAAGTTTAAAAGAAGTTAATAATAATTTAGTTAGTAGAGTAACAGTTTCTTATGCTTCTACAACTACAAATTTAGTTTCTAGAATAACAGTTTATTATATCTCTACAACTAAAAATCTTGTGTCTAGAATTACAAGTTTAAAAGAAACTAGTGACAATGTAGTAAGTAGAATAATAGTGGTGGCATTATAATGGGAAAAGTATTAACACAAACTATTCAAGATTATATCAGCAATAGAGATATACAAGTTACTTATATCTTTAAAGTAAATGGTATTGTATATTCTGATTATTTACAACCTGGTTGGACTATTAGCAGTGATATTGGTTTTGGTTCTATGAGTGCACTTTTTACGTTAAACAATAATTCTGAAATATTTAGTATTGGTGGAACTAGTGAAATTAAAGTTGGTGACTCTGTAGAGTTTATAGAAAATTTTGGTAGTGACACTACTAATTGGGGTAGATTTTATGGTATAGTGGACCAAAGAGCTATTGATAAATCTAATAATTCTAGAACAATAACTTTAAATTGTTTAGATTATATTTCAGTATTAAGATATATGGATATAGATTTAGTTGTTGAAGGTGATAGAGTGGAAGTAGTAGAAGAAACTTTAGACCCAGTATATTTAGACGCTCCTAATGACGATATGGCTCAACTTTATAATTTCGCTAATGATGCAATCGCTACCAAGCCTATACCTATTATTAGATTTAAAGATACTAATCATACTACTAATGTAGATACTCAATATGACGGTTTTGAAATTTACTATGATACTGGACAGTTAAAATTAGGTACAGCTTTAAATGTGAAATATAATTATAGTGTTTTAGCTACTTACTCTTATTATATAAAAGGTAAATATGCTGAAGATATAATAGAAGAAATAATTAAAGCAGTAGATGGTTATGACAAATATTTATTTGGAGAAACATCTGCTGCTGATGTAGTAACTAACCATTTAACAACTACATATCAAGCCCAACAAGGAACAGGAATTCAAGATATATTAACACCTGCAATAAGTGAAACAACTTTAACTATAGATACTACTTTAGCATCGGATGTTACTGCAGGAGATGTTAGTATTGTTTTGTCAGATGCTACTGGATTTCCAACAAGTGGCAGTGGTAGTGTTAATGGTGACCTTTTTACTTGGTCAGGAAAATCTACTAATACTTTAACAGGAGTTCCAGCTAGTGGTGCATATTCTTTATTTGCTCATAGCTCTGGAGATTATGTAGAGTATGAGAATACATATGCTATAGGTGAAGTATGGTATTTAAAATATTCTAACGTTACTAGTACTTTAATTACATCAGATTTTGATTTACCTGGAAGTAGTACAGTAAGTTATCATTGTAAACGAGGAACAAGTGATGGGTCTTATATTATTTTAGATAGTGCTATAGGAATTGGAAATAGAATAACTTGTACAACTAATTACACTTTTAAAACGCTTCAAGCATCTGATATAGAAATAAATAAAATGGTTTTTAGAAGTAGAGATGTGGATAATAGATTTGATGCTATTAATAATATTAGAGATTATTTAGCTCCTAATTATATCATTAGAACTCAAGGAGATAGTTTAATATGGTCATCTTATGTTACACAAAAATCTACTGCTGATTATGAGCTTAGATTGGTTCAGAGTTTAAATTATCAAGAAGATGAAGATTTATATACTAGAGTTTTAATGTGGGCTAAAAATAAAATACCTACAAATATTATGTTTGGAGATGATGTAGATTATACTTCCGATACAGAAGCAGATTATACTGGAGTAGCTACTCAAGATGAGCTATCTTATTTTGGTGAAGAAAAATCTGGAGTTTTATCTACTTGGGCATCTAACCAATTAACAGAAGCAGAATTATTACATCAAACATCGACTCAAGAGCTTATAAACTATGTTGGAGATAAATATATTGGAACTGAGTATGCTAGTCAAGAGTCTACTGGATATCATGTGTTTGGAACAGTTATAAGTGATACTAGAGGTAAAATTATTTTAGGAGATATTGTGCCTGTAGTATATGTAAATGGAGTTCCTATTGATAATGGTGTTCATCAACAAACAGCTGTTCCAATAAAAGTAAAAACAACTACTAAAACTATTACAGAAGGTGGGGGTAAGAGTAAAAGTGTTAGTACTACTAGTTATTATTATTATAGTATTTTATTTCCACATACTTCTATAGTACCTAACCAACCAATTTATTTATACGATAATAGTGGATTACTACAGCATACAATTGCAGCTAGTGATCCAAATGTGGATTATGCAACTGGAATTTGGACAATACCTGGTATAGAAAGAAATGATGTAGCAGAAGTTTTATCTACAGCAACTTATTATGTTTTATATTCTACTGATAAATTGCAGATAGAATATGATGATGTGATATTTAAAATTCATAGAAGTATTTTACCAGAGCCAACAAATGTATCTGTTACAGCTACATTTGAGTATTGGGCAATAGCAATAGCTATACAAGATATAGATCATGTTGTAGATGGTAGACGTGATACACAGTTACAGTTAGAATTTTTTGGAAAACCAGTATCTAATTTTCATTTAGCAACTATAGATTTAGGAGCTACTTATGCTATTCAAGCTATTGATATTGTAGGGGGATTTTTTAAACCTGACATTATGAGAAAATTTGATACAGGATTTAGTATGTCTATTGACTCATCTACTGATGGTGTTACTTATACTGCAATCAGCGATAAAACTGAGAATGTTCAAGTAAAAGGTGGAGAGTCTTTATCATTAGAAGAAGAAGATTTAGGATGTGAGTTTGAAGCCAGATATTTAAAGTTTTCATTGCAAGAAGTAGATAAAATAAATTATGGTAGAGGTAGGTATGTAGTTGCTATAACAGAAATTTCTGTTTATAATAATATTATTATAGATTCTGCTGCTACTTTAATTCCAACAACTACTTTAACTTATAATGCTACTACTGGTGATACTAAAGTATATCTTACTAACACTGCAGTTTTTGCTAGTAGTGGTACAGCTTATTTTAATAAAGATAGTAATATGTCTTTTACTTATACTGGTAAATCTACAACTACTTTAACAGGATGTACTATTGGAGCTGGAGTATCAGGTACTTCTGGTCAGTATGTAACACAAAGTATAGTAGGAGATACTACTTTATATGATAATGAGGGATTGTTAGCTAGTTTGGGAGACCGTGTAACTAAAAAAATAATGATTAGTGATAGAAATTTATTTACTCAAAGTGAGTTAGATATAATTACAAAAGCATATTTAAAAGAATATTATAAAAATCATAGTAAAGCTTCAGTGAATGTATTGTATACACCATATTTACAAATAGGTCAAACAATTAGTTTGACAGATTCATATAATAATATAACTGATAAAAGTTATTTTATAGAATCTATTGGTGATATGGGTGGTAATTACAGTTTAACTTTAGCATATTATCCCTGATTTTTTATGAAAAATTTTAAAGATAAAAATAATTCTAATTATAAGCATGGTAAATATTGTAAAAAATATTATTGTATTGATTGTAGAGATGAAATTAGTTTGTTAGCTGTAAGATGTAAAAAATGTCATAATGTTTACATAGGGATAAATAAAAAAAGTAAATGTAAAAATTATCGTAGAAATCCTATATGTATAGATTGTGGTAAAAGTTTAAAAAATAAATATGCTCAAAGATGTGTAAGTTGTTCTATGAAACACATTAGAAGGAATAAATTTTGGTCTGTTAATAAAAATAAAAAAATGAGAGAGGAACAAAAAAGAAAAATAAGTAAAACTAGAATTGAGCGAGGCGTTGCTAAAGGAAGTAAAAATCCTTTTTATAAGAAAGGCAAACCGAAATGTATAGATTGTGGTAAGCAATTAACAAATTACAATGTTAAACGTTGTAATTCTTGTGAAGTAAAAAGAAGATTTAAAGATTTAAAGTATAAAACAAATTGGTTTAAAAAAGTAGTTAAAAATATAAAGAAAAAACCAAATAAACCAGAAAAACTATTAAATAAATTATTAAACGATTTACTACCAAAAGAATACAAATATATTGGTAATGGTAATTTTTGGATAGCTCAATTAAATCCAGATTTTATAAATATCAATGGTCAAAAGAAAATCATAGAGTTTTTTGGTGATTATTGGCATTCTAATCCTAACAAATATATAGCTAATAATATAATGTATAATAAATTAAAAGCTAAGGATATATGGAAAAGTGATAGAAAGAGAGTTAATACATTTAGTAAGTATGGTTATAAAACATTAATTATCTGGGAAAGTGAATTGGATGATTTAATTAAAGTAAGAAGAAAAATCTTAAAATTTAATAAAGTAAGGAGTAGAATATGAGACCAATGACAAATGATGTTAGAAAAAAGATAGTACAGTACATTAAAAATCGTATTGATATTTCGCCACTAATTAAAGGTGTTGAGATTAAAGGTGAAGATTTTTCTAATGCTATTATTACAGAGTTTAATAGGTCAGGAGAAGATTTAAGCGGTATTAATTTATCTCATGCTAAAGTTGGATTAGAGGGCAAAGTAAGTAATTTATCTAATTGTAAAATGCTTAACTCAGAGTGTGTAGGAACGATATTTTTAGGAGTAGTGTATTTAAGAAGATGTAAATGTGTTGGTTCTAATTTTAATTTTGCAACTTGTACTAATGTTGAATGGCAATACTCTGATATGAGACAATGTACGTTTTGTGAGACATTATTAAGATTAGGAGTTAGTTATTTTTATAAAGCAATTGTTGATTTAAATTTATTTCAAGATTGGACTAAATATTTAAATATAAATGTAAAATTTAAAAAAGTGGAGTTGAATGAAGCAATTGAACAAAAAATAATGGAGAGTGAGAAATGAGTAAGGAAGATTTACAGAAAAGATTGGATGCAACAATAAAATTAATAGCACAAACAGAGTCTGCCTACCAGCAAATGTTAGGTAGGAAATTTTGTTTAGAAGAGTTATTAATAGAAACAGAAAAAGGAAAAAAAGATGAAAAAGAAGCTACAGGGACAGTATCTTAAAGAAATAGGAATTAGTTTTGTGTCATCTAAAAAATTAACTTCTAAAAAAGTACGTATTTTTGTGCAAGATATAGTTGGTGATTTAGGGTTAGAGATTGTTTCTTCTACTGTTAATGAATTAGCACCTGGATTTGATGTACTTACTACAATTAAAGAGTCATTTGTTTATTTTGGTTATTGGGGTGAAACTAAATATTGTAGATTGATAGTATCGTCTTGTAAAGAGTTTTCTACTTTAAAACTAATGGATAGAGTTGATTATTATTTTCCATACGAAGGTAAAGTTTTATTTAACTCTCATAAAGATATTACAATTAAAGAAGAGGTTAAAAAATGCTTGAAATAAATCCTATTAAATTAGATATGGGGCAAGAGTTAATGGAATTAGATTTAATATTTGAAAAAGATACTAAATTTCAGCAGGTGAAATTGTATAACAATAAAAAAGGTCAGTTAGTACTTACATTAGACTCTTTTATTCAATTTATTGAAGGAGAAGATGAACAAATTTATCACGACATGCTAACTAGACCAGCATTTGAGTTTAATCCTACATCTAGAAGATTTTTAATACTCGGTGGTGGAGATGGTTTAGTAGCTAGAAATATTTTTAAATTACAACCTAATGCTATTATTAGTTTAATAGATATTGATGATGAAGTAGTAGAGTTATGTAAAACTAATGAGAGAATTGTTAAAATGAATGAAAACAGTTTGGATAAATGTTTTATTTTAAATGAAGATGCTTTAAAATGGGTTCCTATTTGTGAAGCTACATATGACATGATTATTTTAGATTTTCCAGATCCAAATAGTGACGAGTTAAAACAGTTATATACAAAGAGTTTTATTCATAATATTATAGAACTTCTTAATGATAAAGGAGTAATATCTATTCAAACTCATGATGATATATCTAATACTGTTTATAAGATAGTTAAAGAAGTTACAAATAAATGTGAGGTAGTAAGTTATAAAATGCCTTTTCTTAGTGGGGGAGTAATAGTAATCGGACAATGATGACATACAACAATTTATATCGGATGGTTGTAAACACTATCAGGAATATGACTAATTATCCTGATACAGATACTGGAATAAAACAATTAGCTAGAACTCAAGTGTTAGACCCTGTTATGATGACAGCTAGAGGGGCAGATGTAGATGCTTCTAATGTGTTAGGTTTAGTACATAATATTTTAATATCTACTTTTAATCCTAGAATTTTAAGTGGATTAATAGTAAAAGCTACTGACCCAACATCTTCTAATGTTACTATATCTGCAGGGCATGGTGCAGTAGGAATTAATATATATAGATTATCTAAAAGCCAAACTGTAAAAATTCCATTTGATAATAGTACATATATATTTTATGTTAACTTATATAGTGATGGTGCTAAAGTAGAGAGAACAACATCACCTGAGCAGTTAACTTTAGCTAAAATTATAGTTCCTAAACCAGGAACTACTAGCAGTATTAAAGATGATGAAAGTGAAGATTATGAGTGGGACGCTTATATAATTAATTTAAAAGAAATAAAATTATATGGTAATAATAGAGGTAAATTTGAAGAAAATAGTTTACAGTTTTTAAAGAATAATATAGGAGATATATTGGGAGATAATATTATAGGTAATATTACTCTTAATGAAAATTTAAAAGTAGTTAATGCTGCAAGTAGTTTAGAATTAAATAGTAATTCAATGTTGATAAAAGATTCTGATGAGAATGTAGTTGCTAAGTTTAATAGAGAAGGAACATTTTTTTATGATACTAATGGAATAGAGCTAGCTAAATTCTCTGTAGATGGTGCTAAAGTTGGTAATATAACAGTAACAAAAAATAGTATTGAATCTGGCAATTTCGCTAGTGGAACTTTAGGTTCTGGATTTCAAGTACAAGATAATGGAGATGCAGAGTTTAATAATATATTTGCAAGAGGTAAAATTGCTTGTTCTGTATTTGAGTATAATACTGTTTCCGCTATGGGAGGTAATTTATTAATAAGTCATGATGCAGATAAATTGGCTCAAGATATGACTGATAGTTCTACTGCTTTAATTACAGATGGAGATGTTACTTTTGAAGTAAGTGATATTTTATGGTTAAAAGATGGTACTAATTCAGAATATATGACAGTGGGCACAGTTACTAGTGCAACTACTTATGTTGTAACTAGAGCAAGTGGTGGCAGTGCTGTAGCTTGGACTACAGGAACTGCTATTGTTAATCTTGGTCAGTCAGCAGATGGTGGTATATATATAACAGCTTCTGAGTCTAATGCTCCTTATATGTCAGTATTTACTCAGGCAGGAAGTCCTTGGAGTAGTCTTACTACTAAATTACGAGTAGGTAATCTTAATGGATTTTTAGGTTATAGCAGTGATAAATATGGTATAGCTATTGGAGAAACAACTAAATATTTAAAGTATGATTCTACTAATGGATTAAGAGTTGCAGGTCATACTTTACTTGGTAGTTTAAGTATTTCAACTGGTGGATATATTAATTCAGGACAAAGTGCTTATGACACTGGAACAGGTTTTTGGTTAGAGTATAATAGTGCAACTCCTAGATTTAGTATTGGTAATGCTTCTGGTAACAAACTTACTTGGAATGGAACAACTCTTACTACCACTGGTGTAATAAATGCGACATCTGGCAATTTCAGTGGAACAGTAACTGTTGGTTCTGCAGGTAAAGTTTATATAGATGGAGCAAATGAAGTAGTTAAAATTTATGACGCTTCAAGTAATTTAATGGTTGAACTAGGTAAACTATAATGGCTGTAGATTCAAAGAATTTAGTTTCTAGAATAGATATTAGATATGGAGATTTTACTAATTTAGTTTGTAGAGTAAATAAAGTCTCTAGATATGGATTAAAAGTGTATAGTTCAAAAGATTCAACTAAATTTACATTGATAACTCCAAAAGTAGCTACTGTTGTTAGCTCTGGTAGAGTAACAATGTCAGATAGTTTAATTAGTGGTTCTCCAGATACTTATGGCACAGTTATTGACTTACCAGGAACAAGTGCTATAGATAAAGATAATATTGGAGTGTTAGTATTTCCTGTAAACTTTACATATAAAATCACTAGCATTCAATATGATATAACTGGGGATGGCACTTATTTGCAGAATATAGGATATATGGATGATGCTCAAACTTATTATGAACATACTAAAGCTACAGGTGCTATGACTACTTGGGTAGCTGGAGACTTGTCAACTGGCGATACTAACGAATTTGACCATATAGCTGGAATGTTTCCAGTGGCTTTTTGGGATATTAAAGGACAATCTACATTTACAGAAGTATTGTTATTTGCAGCTACTTGTTATCTAATATATGATACTTCCGCCACAACTTATAGAAAAGTTTATACTATAGGTTCAGATGGAGTTTCTAAAATAGATTATGTAATTACATTAAAAAATTATGACTATTAAACAATGAAAGGTCCAAATAGATTATTAAATCAAGATTTTATGGAGTATGGAAATATTATAGTAAATAATATGTATTTTCCTAATAACTGGCTACCATATGGAACAATAAGTGGTGATACAAGTTTGGGGCTGGTAATCACTACTACAGTAGCTTATACTTTTGATAGAAGTTTTCAGATGTATAAAGTTGGGGCAAATAATACAGGTATGTCCCAAACAGTTAATTTTGGATATGACATAACTGGACTTACATTTGACATAGGAATGTGGATTAGAATTATTACCCAGACAGGAGATAGCGGTGTAAAATTAAGTTATAAATGGTTAGATTCATCTGGTACTCTAGTAGATAGTCAGGTAACAATTGCTTCATTAACTGCAACTCAAAACTATACTTTATCAAGTGTTAGTGCAGCAACTGCTCCAAGTAATGCTCAAAGAATATGGTTAGGAATAGAAACTATAGGAGCTAATCAACCAATGTTAGCTTATGTTGACTCTCCTTATATTTGTGGAGGTACAACTTATGGATTAAAAATATATGATACTAGTGGGAACAATAGTGTAGTTGTGCCAGAAGCTTCAAGTATTATTGCATCTGGGACAGTATCTATGCCAAATACTTTACAAGATGATGATACTTATGGAGTTGATATAGATTTACCTGGAAGCGAATATATAGATATTGATAGAATAGGAGTAATGGTGCAAGCTAGAGATTTTGATTGGAAAGCGATTGTTAATATTATAGAGTGGGATGGTGGTGATAAATTTTGGGGTAATTTTTTTGGAGATAGTGCCGTTACTTATTATGAAAAAGCCGTTGATGGAGTTATGACTAGTTGGTCTCCTGGGGATATGACTCCTGGAGATAAAGCTAATTATACTCGTTTAATAAATGTTTTACCATTTACTGAGTGGAGTACTTATTCTACTAGTGTTAGAAAAGTTAGATTATTTGCTGGTATAGATTATACTTTTTTAAAAGATGTAGGTGGTGGCTCTTCTACTTATAATTTATATGCAAGAGATTATGGTAATGCTGATATGGGTAATATTGGATATATGTTATTGACAAGTGAAGGTATAACTGAGAGACAATATGAATATGTGTCGTTAAATAATTATCCTGCTTTATGGTATGGGCCTCATTCAAAATTTGATGTTTATGTTGTTCATGTAAATGGCTCACAAACTCTTTTAGGTGAAAATGTTGCTGCAATAGATAATGGTACAGCTTGGTTATGGTCAGAAAATGCAGCACAGCTATTCAGTGCTACTTGGGCGTGTCCAGGTTATGGAGCATGGGTGGCTACTGACGCTTTAAAATTTGTTTTAAAAGTTAATGGGAGATACATGGGTGGATTTATATCGTGGTATGATTGGAGTTTTTCTATTTCGTTTATTACTTCTCCACTAGGATGGACTGCTTTAAATGCTACAACTTGGACTATGAATAGATATATTTCGTTTAGTAGAATTGGAGTACATGGTTATGGCAGAGTAAAAGTGCATTGGGGTACAAGTGGTCATGAAATAAAAATATCTAATATTTCTACCGATTATTCTTCGTCAACTGCACAACAAGTATATAGTATAGGTGATAATGGTATTTCAGAAGTAGATTATATGATTTATTTAAAGGATTATGACGGGAGTTAATTATGGCATATGGGTTTAAAGTAAGAGATGTTTTAGGAAATACTTGTGTGTTAACACCTGATATAAAAAGTATTATTAGTGCTGGAACTGTTAAAATACCTACAACATTGCGACCAGATAATACTTTTGGAGTTAATATACCTTTACCAGGAACTACTACATATTCTGAAGATGATTTAGGAGTGTTAGTTAAAGTTAGAGATTATGTTGTAGGGGGGTATTCTATATTTTGGATAGATGGTTTAGAAGCAGACCAATGGCCTTTTGCTAGATGGTTATTTAATGGTGGTATTTTTTGGACTAGAAACGAGACTACAGGTGTTGTTAGTTCTTTCGCAGAAGCAATATACCACGATACTATTTATAATATTCACCCAGTAGCTTTTTGGGATAAGCTTGGAGAAACAACTTTTAATTATGTTAGATTATTTGCAGGGCTTATTTATGAAATATATGATGCGAGTGCAAGTAGTTATTTAGAAATATATGATTTAGGACGTATTACTACAATAGATTATGTAGTTTATTTAAGAAATTTATAAAGGAGAAAGAAAAGTATGCTATTAGGATATGACAAAGAAGGAGAAATAAAATTTATTTTTACAGATGAAAAATATTTAGAAAATAAATATCCAAACAATAGTGCTAAAATAAGCAATTTTTGGGGAACTGAAAATCATGGGCTAACTGAATTTTTTGTTTCAATAAAAGATTTTAAAGAATGGGATAATGCTAAGACTTATAAAATAGTAAATAAAATATTAACTAAAAAAATAAGTAAAGATGCTGATAAGAAACAACAGTCACTTTTAACAGGAAAAGACTTATTAGTTGTCCCTAAAAACATAAAACCTGAAGGTATAACAGAAATAAAAATATCTAGTATTGATATTAAAGGAAATAACGAATGAGTATATATAAAACTAACAAACAAAACTTGGATTCTAACAGAATTAATCAAATTAACGAAATGATAATTGAAGTAAATGGTAAAGTTGACCAAGGAAAATTTAATAAAAACGTGTTGACTACAATGTATGCAACACTCCCACTGTCTGCTAAATATTTAAGAGACCAAACAATAGGTGGAGCTACTGGAACATATGCTGGATGGAGTCATTTAAAAGCTGAAGCAGGGTATAGCATTTGGAAATTTTCTCCAACTAACTATACCTATAATTCTGTAAATGAGTTATATTTTGATAATGCAGTATTAACTAATAAAGGAGAAGCTGATAGTGAGTCAGCTACTGCTTTTGATAAAGTATTTTTTTATGATGGTTCTACTTATACTGATGATACTACAGAAGCTGCTACAGAAGGTGGTACAGAGTTTAGTGTAATGGATGCTGCATCTGAATATTTATATGTAGGGGAAGCTGCTACATTTTCAGGAGCAAAGTTTGAGTTTCAAACTAGAGGTTCTAATTATACTTTAGTAGCTGAGTATTGGAACGGGTCTGCATGGACTACAATGACAGCAAACGCTAATAATTTAGATGATGATACTAGTAATTTTGAAAGTAATGGTAGAATTACATGGACTGCTCCAGGTGATTGGGCAACAACTACTGTAAATAGTAGTACGTTGTATTGGATTAGATTTTCTACATCTACAGTTCCAACAACTACTGCTAAAATTTATTATTTGATACCTGGAAATAGTGTAATTGGTTTATTGGCAATGTCTAGCTCTGAAATACAGAATGAAGAGTGGATGTGGTGTAGTTATACTACAGCTATTTATGTTACAATAAGAAATGCTGGTAATGCATCATATGAAGGAGATTATTATATTACATCTAGTAGTTCTGCAACTAATCTGCAAAATTTCTTTATTTACAATCACACATATACATCAAATTATGAGACAAGTGCTTATAGTCCTCAAACTAGTAAAACAGATGATTATACAGCTACTACCGCTGAAGGAGTTTTTCTTTTAGATGGTACAAGTCGTACTGTTACATTAACTTTACCTGCTATTGCAACAGCTAATAAGGGTACGATGTATGTGATTAAAGCGATAGATATTAGTTTTACAGTAAAAATAGATTGTACAGGAGCAGATACAATAGATGGTGCAGCAGAGTATACTTTTAGTAGTCAATATGAGACTGTTACTGTACAAAGTGATGGAACTAGTAGTTGGTGGATTATAGGAAAAGTATAAAAGGAGGAGTAAATGAATTATCTTAAATTAATATTATCTATTTTGGCATCCTTTTTTGAAATGAGAAAGGAAAAGAAATTAGAACGTAAAGAAAAAGTAAAGGAGATGAAAGATGCACTCAAAAAAAATGACACTGGTAGGGTTGTTCGTAGCTTTAGCCGTCTTAACCGTAAGTAGTGGTTGTATTAGTAGAAAGGTAATTATAAATCCTTTAGCTGTAGAAGATATTTTTCATGTGCCTCAAGGTTCTAGAGTAACTTTACCTGATGGAGAGGAGATAATTACTCAAAAAGATGGAGAATTTGTTTCTAATGATACTATTGAAGAAATATTTAAAGCAAGGTTGGGGGAATAATGTCACACTTTGCTAGATGGTGGTATGCTAATCAATCTGATAAAAAATATAAAACAATAATATGTAAAAAATGTAATAGACGTATTACGAAATATATGTTAACCGAAGATGGTTGTATTAATTGTGATGTTAATTACCATCGTAAAAAAAGAGAGAAAAAAAATGATTAAACAAAGTTGTAAACTTGATATTGTAATTCCATCATTAGGAAGAAAAGTAAAATTGGAAAGATGTATAGAGTCTATTAGAAAAGCGAAGTTTCAACACGATGTGCACCTTTACCTATATTTCAGTATTAAAGAAGAATTAGATTATTTTAAAAAAACGACTAAAGATAAAGATTGGATAACATGTAAAACAGTAAAAAATTATCGAGTTCCTGATTTTTGGAACAAACATCTTAAAACAATGAAAGCAGACGCTATGATGTATTTAAATGATGATATAATACTTTTTGGAGATACTATTACTAATGCATTAGAATATATGAGTAAAGTGTATCCTGATTATGATGGCGTTATAGGAATAAATCAGTTTAATATACCTATCAATCAAATGGTTAAAACAGCGTTTGGGGTAATTGGTACAAAATTTGCTAATAGATTTCCAGATAGACAAGTTTTTTGTCCTGATTATGATAGATTTTTTGCTGATCAAGAATTATTTATATTCTCTGATAGAATACATAAATTTACTTTTTCTCATTTAGTAAGATTAGAACATGACCATCCAGTATTTAATAAAAATGCTATAGACTCCACTCATCAAAATGTTAGGCAATATTTAACTAGTGATAAGACAGTTTTTCATAATAGAAGAATGAAAAATTTAATTTGGGGGGTAGACTTCACATTAAACAAAAATTCCGATATTGAAGGAGATAAGTAATGGGTAAAACATTTTCACTTTTGTGCCCTACTAGGTCAAGAGATGTAGAAAGAGATAGGCTTTTAATGAGTCTACGAAATAACACTTCTAATAAAGACGAAATAGAGATTTTATTTGCTATTGATAGAGACGATCATCATACTCAAGAAAAACTAGAAGAAACTAAAACAGTTTTTCCTGATTTGAATATCAAAGTTTTCGTCAGAAATAGAAGTGTTTTTATTAATAGGGATTATTATAACTGGTTAGCAGGGTTTGCCGAAGGAGATTTTTATTGGGTGATAGGTGATGATTTAGTATTTGCTTTTAATGGCTGGGATGTATACATAAAAAATAGGATTGAAGATTATTTAAAAGATAAACATGATAGAATAGCTTGTATAGGTGCTAGAGATAACACTCCTCCACCAGGTACTTTACCTAGTTTTCCTTGTTTCCCAATGGTAACTAAAGAGGCTGCAAAAGCTTTAGGATTTGTTTTACATCCTAATATCCCTACTTGGGGAGCAGATTATGTTTTATATTGTTTATATAAAGAAGTACCAAGATTGCTTGTAATTGATGAGCATATCTTTTTAAATCATATCAGTTATCATACTAGAAAAGTAGAAGCTGATGCTATCAATAAGAGAGTGGGAGAGATATTTAATTCTCTTAAAATGATACCAATGTACAATACTGACAGAACTGTTAAAGAAGAAGTACCACAACAAGTTAATTTTTTGAAGAATTATATAGAAAAACGATTTAAATATCAAGAATTGGAGTAAACTATGAAAAATACGAAAGTAAAAGAGTGGGAGTCTTGGTTTAATTCTTTCAATTCAGCTAAAGGATTATTGTATGCCCCATGGTATCAGGCGATTAAAGAGTGGAAAGATGGTAAAAGATTAGCTCCTTTGCCACCTGTAGAAGCAAGCTTAGACCCTATTAATGTATGTAATTTGAATTGTTCCCACTGTAATGCATCTAGATACTTGTTACATCCACCTAAAGATAGAATGATTAGAATGCCAGATGAGCACTATTTAGAACTTGTTAAATTCTTAGGAAATTGGGGAGTAAAGGCAATTTGTCATGGAGGGGGAGGAGAACCTACTATGCATACTGCTTTAGGTGAAGCTATGATTACTGCTCAAAAATATGGGATGGAGAATAGTATTGCTACTAATGGTATTAATTTTGATGAAGAGTTAATAGATATAGCAGTTAATACTTGTAGATGGGTAGGAGTATCAGTTGATTCAGCTACTCCTAAAACATATAAAATAGGTAGAAGTGCAGACCGTTTTAGTGATACTATAGGTAATATTGAGAAGCTATGTGATGCTGTAGATGAGTTTAAAACTAATTGCGATATTGCTTATAAATTTTTAGTGTTTGAATATAATCAAAATGAAATATATGAAGCTTGTAAGTTAGCTAAAGAATTAGGAGTAAAGGATTTTCATGCTAGACCTGCAGATTTAAGTCATCAAGGAATGGATGAACAATATAAAGGAACAGCTCAACCTTATAGTATAGACTTAGTTAAAGAACAGTTTGAGAAGTGTCATGACCTTGAAGATGATAATTTCCACGTATATACTATTGTTCATAAATTTGATGAGAACTTTATACCTCGCAAAGATTTTTCTCAATGTTATGCATCTCCTTGTTGTTTACAGATATGTCCTGATGGATCATTGTTTCTATGTCCAGACCAGAGATATAAAGATTTCTTTAAGTTAGGAGAACATTACCCTGATGTAACAGAGATAAAAAGAGTTTGGGGTAGTAGGAGACATTATGATTTAGTATTTAATAGTGGTAGAAAAGCTTGCAGTACTAGATGTACATTTAATACTTATTGTAAACAAGCAGAAGAATTATTTATGAATGATAATGATCCTATGTGTAAAAACTTTATTTAGGAGATATTATGAAAAAGAAAGTTTATATTGAAGAGAATCAATTAAATTATATAAATTGTAGTGGAGTTGAATATAGATATGAGTTATATGACAAAAAACCTGATTGTTGGTTAGGAGAATTATTTAAAATAGAGATGGATTTTTTAGAAGTAAATGCTTTTCACAATTTATTGCTTGAAGAAAAAGAAATAAAAGATAAAATATCAAATCTTATGTGGGGCAAGTTAAAATCTGATTATAAAATAGACAGAAATAAGCAATACTCTTAACTATGAAAGTATTTTATATAGACATAGACGGTACTTTAACAAATGCTCCATTAGATAGATGGGGTAAAGTTTATCAAGATAGAATAGATAAAGTTAAAGAATTGTGCAAAAACAATACTGTAATTATTTGGAGTGCTGGTGGGTGGAAGTATGCTATAAATTTTTGTGTGAAATATAACATAACTCCTACTGTTATACTACCAAAACCTGATTTTATTGTAGATGATACTCCAAGTATTAGAACAGTTGGAATAATAAAATATTTAAAGCCAGAGGATATAATAAAATTATGAGTGACCGTAAAATATTTTTTAAATGTCCATGTGGAGCAAAGATAGAAAAAGAAATAGGGTATGATAAATTTGTTTGTGAAAATTGTGGTATGGAAATTAAATTTATCTATAATCCTAAAGAACATCTATATGAAATGGAGATAGTAAATGCTGGACAGCATAATAATACAACAGCAGCATAAAGATAAAGCAAAGTATATCTTTAAACATATTAAAAATAAAGAAATAATTTCTATAGGTGGTGGCTCCGGTACAGGTAAGACTGAAGTTGCCTTATGTTTACAAGATTTATTTTTAAAAAGAAAGAAAAAATATCAAGTAATAAGTGAAGATAATTTTTATAATACTCATTGGAGAAATAGAAATAGAGTAAGAAAGCTAAGAGGTATTATAGGATTACAAGAAATTGCTTGGGAAGAATTAGAAACTGTTATTGGAGTATATAGAAGATTGCCTTGCTATGATGGAGTAATTGTAGAAGGTTTATACACTAATTATATTCATGGTAAAGATATAGGAATTTTCTTAGAAGGAACAATAAAACAAACAGATAAATTTAGAAGATTACGTAAAAAAGAATTTCAAACTAAATTTAGACAGCAAGTATTACAAGTAGAATATAAAGAATTAAATAGAACTAAAGCACTAGCTGACATAGTGGTGCCTTGGAAAATATAATGGCTTCCCCAAGCCTAAGAAAATGGAGGAACAAAGTGGAAAAGAAAGACGTAAAAAAGGCATACTCAGATGCCGAGAAAGAACTGAGAAACAAACAGATTGAAGAAGTAAAAAATATTGTTAAAGCTACTCTTGAAAAGATTGAAGCGTTAAAAGATAGAAAAAAGGATATTGAACAAGAGATAAAGATACTTAAACTAGACTTAGACAACTTTAAAGATGGTAGACTTGACCTTGTTGAAGAAAGACAAAAAAAAGATAAAAAAGCTAGTGAAGTATCAGTTGTAAAGGTAATTAAAGAGGTTGAACATCATCATTATTATGATAGATGGTATGAACCTTATAAGATTTACTGGTATCCATCAACGATAACTGTTCAACAAGATTTTACATCAGATGGCACATTTTATTGTAATGGGACAGATACTGCTTCAATTGCTAATTCAACTAACAGTGGTAGTTGGACAACTATTAATTGTTCAGTAGCAAAATATGCTTCACCTGGAGCATATAGTGTTGCAGGTTCAATTACAAATTTTAAATAATTAAATATGGCTTGGGGAAGTCTTTTTATAAAGGAGTAAACATGGAAAGAGATTGTGGCGATATAATTGATAGAGGGGCGATTGCACAGTTAAAGCATGAACGTATTGGTAACGATGAGAATAATAAAGAATATAAAGCATTTAAACAAGAAATTGATTTAGTTATTTCTAAATATCCAGATATACCTATCTCAAAGTTTTTTAATTTATTAATAAAAATTAATGCTATGATATGGGATTTAGAATCTGATTTAAGAAAAGGAAAATTGGATGGAGCTTTATCAGAAGTAGGTAGAAGAGCAATTGAAATTAGAAAACACAATAATTTAAGAGTACAGGTAAAAAATATTGTGAATGAATTAACTAAAACAGGTTTCATTGACATAAAAAGTGACCATCTTTCGGAGAATTAATAATGACTACATTAGCGAGACTTGAAGAGTTAAATAAAGAATATACAAGCATAGTTGGTACTGATTTTATTCAACAGCATTTGGAAGAAGTTGCACAAGTAGTTGACCATATAGGAGACAAGAAGTTTAGTTATTATGTAGATATAGGACTTGCTCGTGCAGGAAGTGTCTGGCTATATGCTAATACTGTATGTGAGTCAGGGGCAACTCTTTTAGGTATAGATGTTGTTGTAACAGTGGAAGCTTTAAAAGCTTTAAAAGTTTTAAAAGAAAGAGGTTTTACTATTGATACTATACAGAGACCAGCTATTAGATGTGTAGCTGATGTGAAAGATGACATTGAATTATTACATATAGATGCTCAACATAGCTATGCTGCTGTTAGTGAAGAGTATTGGGCTTATTCTAGAAAAGTTAAAGATGGTGGCGTTGTTTTGTTACATGATACAATGCTACATGAAGGTTGTATTAAATTTAGAGAAGAATTAGAAAGAGAAGGTAAAAATATTAAAACTTTTGGAGACTCACTTGGAATCTCATTAATAAGAATATGAAAAAAGTAAGTTTTTTATTAACTAAAGAATTTTTATTGAAGGAATATATTTTAAACAAAAAATCTTTTAAGAAAATAGCTCAAGAATTAAATATTTCTTCATCAAGTATAAAAAGATATTTAATTTATCATGATATTAAAATAAGGAGTGTATCTGAATCTCTTAAAGGACATACTCCTTGGAATAAAAATAAAAAAATTGGAATAATTCCAAAATCTGCTTTTAAAAAAGGGAATATTCCTTGGAATAAAGATTTAACTAAAGAAACAGATAAACGGGTATTTAAAAACGCCCAAAAAATTTCTAAAGCTCTTAAAGGGCAAACTTCTTCTCAAAAAGGTAGAATTTATGTTCCTAGAGAGATTCGCTATTGTGCTTGTGACTGTGGTCAGAATTTTGAATGTAGAATAACTGATACAAAGAGATATATAAAGAATCATCAACCAAGGAGAATGAATTTAAGGCCTCCTCAATATGCAATAGATAATTTAACAAAATATGTAAAAGAGAATATGAAAAATCATCCACTTTCAGAAGAACATAAGAAAAAAATAGGAGATAGTAATAGGGGTAAAAAACGTTCTGAAGCGGCAAGATTGAAAATGAGTAAATCAGCTAAAAATAAGAAAGTATCTGTGGAAACCAGAAATAAATTATCTTTGAGTTCTAAATTAATGTGGGCCAAAGAAGAAATAAGAAATAAAATTACAAAAGCTGTTTTAAAAGGATTAAAAATAAAACCTAATAAACCAGAAAAGCTATTAAATAAATTATTACAACAAATATTACCAAAAGAATATAAATTTGTGGGAGATGGAAAAGTAATAATAAATGGTTTTAACCCTGATTTTGTGAATGTAAATGGTCAGAAAAAAATCATAGAGCTATATGGAGATTATTGGCATAACAGAAAAGAGGTTATAGAAAGAGATGGAAGACGATTAATTGCTTACAAAAAATATGGTTATAAAACATTAATAATTTGGGAACATGAACTAAAGGATTTAGATAAAATTAAAAAAAGAATAATGGAGTTTAATAATGTCAAAAGTAATTTTAATAAAACCCAATGATATTTTACAATATCAAAATCTTAATCATTTAAAAGCCATTGAACCGCCCATGTGGTTAACGATTTTAGCAAATTATTTTAAATCGGAAAAAATTATTGATATGTCTGCACTAAATTTATCTATTATAGAAACAATTGAACAAATAATACAATATAAACCAGATAAAGTAGTGTTATTGAGTACTGGAAACCATCCAAGTGCATACATACAGTCTAGGGCTCAAATAGAGCGTATAGGAGACATGTTACGAGCATTAAATATAGAAACTGATACTTTATACAGCTTACCAATTAATCCTATGGATTATGAATCTCCTAGATGGGATTTATTAGATATGAGTAAATATAGGGCTCATAATTGGCACTGTTTTGGAGGGTTAAAAAGAAATAACTATGGTGTTGTTTATAGTAGTGTAAGTTGTCCGATGAAATGTGAATTTTGCAACATTCATAATTTTTACATTACTCCTTATAAACAAAGAGATGTAAATGCAGTATTAAAAGATTTTCATGATTTATATAGTCAATATGGAATAACTAATTTTAAAATAATGGATGAGTTATTTGTAACTAAAGCTAAAAGAACTTACGAGATACTTGATGGACTTAAAGATATAGGTGATAAAATAAATATTTGGACTTATGCTCGTATAGATACTGTAGATGAGAAGTTATTAAAAGAGTTGAGAGCTGCTGGTATTAGATGGCTATCTTATGGTATTGAGACAGGTAATGATGAAATAAGAAAGAGTATAATGAAAGGACAGTTTACTAAAGATGACATTAAAGATATTGTGCAAATGACTAAAGATTGTGGAGTAAATATTATAGCTAATTATATGTTTGGATTTTGGGACGATAATTATAATACTATGAGAGAAACATTAGATTTTGCTAAAGATTTAAATTGTGAGTTTGCTAATTTTTATGCAACAGTAGCTTATCCTGGTAGCAAGTTTTTTGATGTAATGAAAGAGAGAGGAGTAGAGTTATCTGATGATTATAACGATTATGCTCAATTTAGTAAAAGTTTTAAACCATTACCAACAAAACACTTAACATCTCAAGAAGTATTGGAGTTTAGGGATAAAGCTTTTCAAGATTTTTTTACTTCTCCAAAATACTTGTCAATGATGAAACAAAAATTTGGTAATGGGGTTATTGATGAAATTAAACAAATGACAAAAATTAATATAAAAAGAACATGATAATATTAACACCAGAAATATTAATAAATGAAGGAATTAAAGAGACATTTAAGAGATTTGACGTTGCTATGATTTATTTAGTAATTGATAGATATTTAAAAAATGAAGATAATCCATTTGAACTATATGGTAAATTACAGCATTTAAGAAACTCTAAAAATTTTGAAAAAAAATCAGAATGGGAATTAAATTTATCTCATGGAATTGATTGTATTAAACAGTATATTAAATTATTCAGTAGAGAAAAAAAATCTGTTAATTTAGTTAGAATGGATAGAATAGACACTGCTACTTTAACTAACCCCCCTATTCAAATATCCAGAAATCTGAGATTAGTAAATGGCTCTCATAGATTAGCAAATTTTTTATATTTTAAACATGGAGAAATAGAAGCTAGAATGGATGGCAGTGAGGTACCTCCATCATTTGGATTTCAAATTAATTGGTTAGAAAAGTATTTTACTAAAGAAGAACAAGAACAAGTATTTAGTATAATAGAGAGAATAAAAAAAGATTATGGATTTTAAAGAATATAGTAAATATAAGAGGTGTTTTGTTATAGGTAATGGTTCTAGTTTAAATGAAATGAATTTAGATTTATTAAAAGATGAATTAACTATAGGATGTAATTTAATTTGTAAAAGTGGTTTTGTTCCAAAGTTTTTATGTGTATCTGATTCTGACAATTTTAAAACGCAAGAAGAGTTTCTACCCTTTAATACTAATTTTGTGTTTGCTTCTCCACCATGTATAGTATCAGATGATATAAAATGTCGTAAAGTTGCATTGAAACAGGAAGAATCTATGTTAGATGCTATAGAATTAGATAAAGATTTTAACAAAACATATTGGGCAAGAAATGTAATTATAGAGTTATGTATTCCATTAGCAAATTATCTTAATATCAAAGAAATATATTTAATTGGAATTGATGGGATTAAAAAAGATAACTATAGTCATTTTTATGATACTGTAATTTTACCAACTAATACTGATTTTGTACCTTATTATAATAAAATAAAAGAGTTGTATAATGGAACTATTTACGATTGTACTGTTGATGGTTATTTAACAATGTTTGAAAAAAGAGATTATTTAGAGGTACTAAATGGAAAATAAACAATTAACATCTGGAATTATATATGATGTATTACACACTACTTTAAAGTATAACAAACCATTTGTTTTAGATAGAAAAATAAAACCAGCTTGGAGTTTTAATACTCATCTTTTTGGTCAAGTATTTACATGTAAGGGTAAGTTAGTGAGACATTCTCATTTTTTAGACGATACAATTAGATTAAAAATGCTATCTAATATATCTGAAGATAATAGAGTAATGGTTTACGATACTGATAGATACTATGATGTAGCACATTTTGGTGATATAACTGCTGCTATAGCTCAAAAAAAGGGCTGTAAAGGAGCAGTAATAGATGGGTGCACTAGAGATATAGAAGGAATTGAAGAACTTAATTTTCCAATTTTTTGTAGAGATATTTTACCTATAGACTCTTTCGGTACTTGGCAAATAATAGATTATAATTGTGAGATAATCTTACCTGCTATAGATGGTAGAGTGGTAGTTAAACCTAATGATTGGATATTTGGGGATAGAGACTCAGTACTTATTATACCAGAGAAATTAGTAGATACAGTGCTTGTAGAATCTGAGAAGCAATTTGAGGCAGAAGAAAGACTTAAAACTAAAATATTAAATAATAACATAGATTTAATACAAGCATATGGAGAGGAGAATATACATTGATTATCGCATTTATTCACGCAAAAGAACATAGTAATAGGTTAAGAAATAAAAATATAAAGATATTAGGAGATAAACCATTATTTTGTCATGCATTACTTAATGCTAAGAATGCTAACTTAGTTGATAGAGTAGTTGTTGATAGTGATTCTGATGAAATATTAAATATAGCTATTGAGCATGGAGTTGAAGCTTTTAAACGTCCTATTGCATTTGCAACTAACAAGACTACAGGAGATGATTTAGCATATTATGAAGCTATTAGATATGAATCAGATATTATGTTACAGGTAGTACCAACAGCTCCATTTATTACATCTCAAACTATAGATGTAGCTATTGATTTGTTATTACAGTGTAAAGAGTTTAATACTGTAGTAGGAGTGAGAGCTGATAAGTTTTATATATGGGGAAATAATAAACCAATTTATGGTGATAGCATTCCAAATAGCAACGAATTACCAGATACTATCTACGAAACTACTGGATTATATGTAAATAGAACAGAATCAGTTTTAAAACTTAAAAAAAGAATAGATGTAGAGAACAGTTATTTATTGAAATTATCTAAAATAGAAGCAATTGATATTAATACTCAAGAAGATTTTTACTTTGCACAAACAATATGGAACGGATTAAACAGAAAATAAATAATAGAACAGTAGCGATACTTTCACATGGTAAATCTATAGAGAAATTAGAAGATAAAATTTATCAATTTAAAGATAAAGATATATGCTGGGTAAGTTTTAATTATTGGCAGTTATTTGATGAATTCATACTTTATAAAATTAATAAGAAACTGGACATAGTATTAGATTGTGCTAACTCAGAAACTTTAGAGTATGAAGAGTCAATTAGAATTCCTTTTATAAAAAAATTACTTGAGAGAGGAACTACTGTATTATCTGTACAAAAAGTATTAAATAGCTGGAACGTTGTTAAGCAAAAATTATATCAAGATAGAATAGTATTATTAGACAATTTTTTTGATATTTCTACAGTAGTTAATACTTTGGTATTACTAATATATGCTATAGCTCAATCTAATCCTAAAGAAATACTGCTTTTTGGGGTGGATGGTTATACTGAAGAAGATAATGGGTTATCTAGTTATTATAAACCTGATTTTCAATTATTTAGAAGATTAGCTATTAGATTAAATAATAAAGATACTTTAAAAAGAGAAACAAATGCACTTAATGAAACATTTTACAGTAATTATAGAGAGTTATTTAATAAAGAGTATACAGTTCCAACAATTAATTATTCAAAAAATAGTAAAATAACAATATTTAATAAGGAGAAATAAATGGGTTCAATAAAAAAAATAGTTGGGAAAGTAGATTTGGGTGAACCAGACCATAATCCCCCAGAAGGAAAATGGAATTTACCATTTGCAGTAGAGTTACATGAAAATATTCATATACATTGGCAAGATATTAGAATTGAAATGGATACGGAAGATTTTGAAGAGTTTGCATTATCTATTGCCAATGCTTATAAAAATTGGAAAGATGATGGTAGTCCTAAAGGTTTATCAGCTACTAAATGGTATGGTCGTTGGGTAGGTGAAGAAGATATGCATTTTTATAAGGATAGATTAACTAAAATTAATGCATTAGGTAAAACTTCACATTTGTTTAGAAAGTTTCCTAGAACTGAAAGTGGTAAAAAATATTATGATGGAGTATTTCAGATAGAGAAGCAGAATGGAGATGGAAGATATCATATTCATTATAAGAATTTTAGATGGGAGTTAGGAAAGAAACAATGTAAACAAGTAGCTGAAGAGTTTAGTAATGTAGTTAAAGAAGAGGAAGAATTATGATTGTAAGACCGAAACTTCCACAATCAATGTTAGATTATGTGGAAGTAAAAAGTGTACAGGATTTAGGTAAAGAGATATTATTTGAACAGTTTATAAAATATAATAACTTAGATAGTGGTACTGATAAAACAATGTTACAAGTAGGTGGTACTGGTAGAGACCCTGATGGAACAGTGAGAATAAATAAAAAAACAAATTCTTCATATTTTTATCAAATGAAATATGTTAATTTAGATTTAGCAGATGATGGAAACCCTAGTACTATTATAGCTGATATTACTAATTGTCCTGAAGTAGAGAGTGAACAATTTGATTTTATTTTCTGCAATGATACTTTTGAACATATTGCAGAACCCTGGAAAGCAGCAAAAGAGATAAGTAGATTGCTAAAACATAATGGTATTTGTTTTATTATAGCTCCTTTTGCATGGAGATACCATACTTCTCCTATTGATTATTGGAGATTTACTCCACAATGTTTAGTTTATCTATTTAGAGATTTAGAGTTAGTAGAAGCTAATTGGGCTAATAGTCTCAATCTTAGAAGAGGGAATGCTGAAAAGGGAATACAGGGTAATGGTTCATGTAATGATTTAGTTCCAGAAGATAGATTAGGTGGATGGAGAGAGAACTGGAGGGTATACTACTGTGGACGTAAAAAATAGAAAAGGAGAAATATTTGAGTTAAGAGAACAATTATCAAAATTTAATAATGAAGTTGATTATAGAGTTCAATATAAATATTGTTTTAATATTTCTCACAATCTATTTGAAATTGAACAACTTGCTAATTACATAGGGAACAGAAAGTTTAATTACTTTTTAGAAATAGGTGGAGCTAATGGTGGTTCTTTATGGTTTTATTCTAATTTATTTTGTTCTTCTTCAGCTTTTATTAGATGTATAGAACCTAAAAGAGTAGAAGCATTACTTTTTATTAGAGATAAATTAGAAGAAACTGGTAAAAGTGTATCTATCGACCAAGCTTGGTCTTATACTAAAAATTTATGTGAAAGTATACCAGATAATACTATTGATTTATTACATATAGATGGTTCTCATTTGTATGAGGATGTTAAAATAGATTTTGAACTATTCTATCCTAAAGTAAAGAAAGGTGGAATAATATTAATGCATGATGTTATATCTCACGAAGGTTCTAAGAAATTTATTGGTGGGATAGGTGATAAATATAATATGATAAAGTTTGTAGATAAAGATTTTGGATTAGGGATTGGTTTAATTGAAAAACAGTGAGGATAAAAATGAATAAAAAAGATTTAATTAAATTTGAAAAAGAGATAGCAGATTTATTTGAAAATGGAGAAATTAAATTTCCTATTCATTTAGGTGGTGGTAATGAAGATAAATTAATAGAGATTTTTAAAGAACATTATAAAGATGGAGATTGGATACTTGGTACATGGAGAAATCACTATCAGTGGTTATTATCTGGTAGAGATTCTGAAGAGTTAAAAAAGCAAATAATGAATTATGGTAGCATGCATGTATATGATGATAGATTCTTTACTAGTGCTATTGTTGGTGGAATAGCTCCTATAGCTGTAGGTATAGCTCTAGCTTTACAAAAACAGAAATCTAATAGCAAAGTACTATGTTTCTTAGGAGACATGGGAGCAAGCACTGGTATATCTAGAGAAAGCATCACTTATGCTGAAGGGCATGATTTACCAGTATTATTTATTATAGAAGATAATGGTTTATCAGTTGCTACAGATACTAAAGAAGTATGGGGTACTAAAAATAAGTCTAAAACAATTAAATATGAATATGAGCGTTTTTATCCTCATTCAGGAATAGGCAAGTTCATTTTATTTTAAAAACAAAGAGAGGAAGATAGTTAGCTAGAAAGGGAGGCAGTAAATGATAGTAAAAATTAGCAAAGAAGAGGGTTGGGCATTTTATGATGGGTTTTCAAGTGTTGATTATGAGAGAGTAGATGAAGCAAAGTCTAAACAGTATCGATGTGATGCAGAGTGGTTTACTGGTAAAAAGGGTTGTGGGATTTTAATGGTACTTTGTCATAAAGAATCTAGAGATGAACATTCAAAATTTGCACCTACATTTTCAATAAAAACAGACAATATTACTTATCTATGTAATGATAAGGGTGAGACAATAGAAAGAATTAACTAAACAGAGAACAATCTTCCTCTCTGTATATAAAGGAGAAATAATATGTATAAAAAACCTGACAAATTAAAATACTTGATTTATACCATGGATGAATTTTTTAACCAGTCACATTCTAAAGATGAGATAAAACTAAATGAAGAATATCTTAATGGAGTATATCGAACAAAGCAATATTTTTTTAGTATTGTGAAAATGCTATATTGTGATTTAGAGTTACATGAAAATTTAATTAAAGATATAGAGAGATATTTTAGTACAAAAAAGTATGAGCAAAATTATCAAGATATTTTTAAATAATAAGTGAACAAATTATGAAAAATAAATATCCTAAATGTTATGGAAAGTTTAGCAAATGTCCTTTAGAGAAAAGAATATTTTGTGTTAAAGATACAATTAACGTTGCTGAAAAATGTAGACGAACAGAGCTTATTAATAACGAAAAAATAAAGTACAAAATGTACACTGATTTAAATGGTAAAGTGTGGGTTTGTTCAAATGCTAAAGTAAAGAATGGAGAGAAAAAATAGTATGAATGTAAAAACAGCAAAATTAATATGGCTAACAGGATTACCGTGTTCAGGTAAAACTACACTAGGAGATGCTTTAGCATCAAAGTTAAAAGAGTTAAATGTTAATGTTTGTAGATTAGATGGAGATATTGTGAGAAAGAATCTATGGACAGATTTAGGTTTTAGTAAAGAAGATAGAGCTGAAAATTTAAGAAGAATATGTGAATTATCTAAATTGTTTGTAAAAAGTAATGTTACTGTTATAGCTACTTTTGTATCACCATATCAAAAAGTTAGAGATGATATACGAAAACAATTTAAAGATAATTTTATTGAAGTATTTGTTAAAACATCTAAAGATGAATGTATTAAAAGAGATGTAAAAGGAATGTGGGCTAAAGCTATAAATGGAGAAATTAAAGAATTTACAGGGTGGGATGACCCTTATGAAGAGCCTGTTAATCCAGAAATTATTATTGAAACAGAAATAGAGACTATTGATATTTCTATTACTAGACTCATTAACAATCTAAAAATATGAAATTAGGAATTATAGTGGGGAGTGGGTTAGAAGATTTAGAAAAATTAGATGGAATTAGTTTAGTAATATCTAGACATGGGCAGCAACATGATATAAGTCCTAGTAAAATTCCATATAAAAATCAAATGTTAGCTATGGCAAATGCAAATATTACTCATATATTATCAATGACTGCATGTGGCTCATTAAGAGAGAATTTGTGTCCTGAGATGTTTATTTTGCCTGACCAAGTTATAGATAGAACATATAAAAGAAGTAATACAATACTTAATGATGTTGTTCACACTGCTATGGCTGACCCATTTAGTAAAGAGCTTGCTGATATTATAGAGAGCTCGTTAGTAAAATTAAAACTACCTTATGCTAGAAATAAAACATTGGTAACAATAGAAGGACCAAGATTTTCTACTAGAGCAGAATCTAAGATGTATAGACAATTAGGATTTGATATTATTAATATGACTACAATGCCTGAAGCTATATTTGCTAAAGAGTTAGGAATACAGTATCAACCTATTGCTATGGTTACAGATTATGATTGTTGGAAGAAAGGAGAAGACGTTACATTTGAAAAAATAAAAAGTGTAATGAGTGACAACCGTGAAAATGCAATTGCATTATTAACTGATATAGTAAGGGGGTTAAAATGAAAGAGTATAAGAAAGCAATTCGCGAAGGAATGTTAAATTTAGCTAAATTACCTAATTCAATTTTTCTTGGACAGCAAGTTGGAGTTACTAATTTTTACTCTACATTAGATGGAATACCGAACAAGAAAAGACTAGAGTTACCAGTTGCTGAAGAATTACAGTTAGGAATGTCTATAGGATTAGCTATGCAAGGTTATTTACCTATTAGTATATATCAACGTATGGATTTTTTACCTAGAGCCTGTGACCAATTAGTTAATCATTTAAATATAATGAAAGAAATGACGAGAGGGCAGTTTAATCCTAAAGTTATAGTTAGAGTTACTGTAGGAAGTACAAAACCTTTAAATACAGGATTGCAACATAGTAAAGATTTAACAGAAGAATTTAAAGCTTTATTAAAGAATATTAAAGTTGTTAAATTAGAGACAGCGAAACAAGCCAAACTTGTATATAGAGAAGCATTGACAGACAATGACTCACATTTAATAATTGAACTGCAGGATTTATATTAATGAAAGTAACAAGAACAGTAGATTACAATAAAGAACATATGTTTGCTTGTATGGGGTTTCCAAGGGGGGGTACTCATTATGTTCAAGAAGTTATGAAATATGCCAAATTTGATGTAGGACATGCTAGAATAGAGTCAGAAGGAAATAGTGATTGGAGAATAATATTATCTTTAGATAAAAGAGTTAACCCTCATGATAATGGTTTAACTTTTGATTCTAATACTCCTAATAAAATGTGTTTATATGCTGGCAAGTCGTTAGTTGAACACTTTAATCATGATAAATATATAGAAAAGTTAGCTTATACGAATAAGTATTACAGAGAAACATTAAATAAAGTTATTAATATAAAATATAAATATAAACTATTTTTTGTTAGAAATCCATGGCATACTATTTCAACTTGGACTCAAATGTATGAGTATCCTTATGGTGAAGGTGGATTACCTTCTTTAGTTTATTTTTCTAAAAGTGGAATAAATTTTGGAGAATTTAACAATGTTATTCATCGTAGTTGTATAATGTTCGTAGAGTATGCTGAGTTAATGGAAAAATATGCTGATAAAGTTATTAGAATTGAGAATATATTTGAAGAGTTAAATCAATTTTTTATTGAAAATGAATTAGAAAAACATATTATGAAACCAATAGAAATTAAAACATGGAAAGGAACTTTTCATGGACAAACTGATTTTCATAATCAACGCATATCAAAGTCTGAAATAGAAAAAAATGTTTCAGAAGAATTATTTAATAAAATATCAAAATTTATTGGAAGGATATATAAATGAAAACTCAACAATGTCAAGTAAGTATTATTCTACCTACTTTAAGACCTGAAGTAGTTAAAAATTGTCTTGAAAGGATTTACCACACTACTAAAAATCTAGATTATGAAATTATATTGGTTACTCCTATTATAGGCATTAAAGACAAGTTACGAGAGTGTAAAGCTTTTGATTATATAAAAGTGATAGAAGAACAAGAAAAAGCAGGAGTTAGTAGAGCTTTTGAACTAGCTATTCCACATATTAAAGGAGAGTATATATTTTTATTATCAGATGACCAGTTAATTCAAACTGACTGTATTCTCAATCTATATGAATACTCTAAAAATCAAGAGATTGATAGGGAAAATTTTATAGTTACAGGTCCTAGATATACATCTGTTTGGGGAAGTCATTGGGACGAAACTATTTTTGACCTTTATTACCCTTGTAATCCTTTTTTTCATAAAGAGATATTAAAATCTGTAGATAATGTTATATTTGATACTTATCTTACTAATTATTATGGAGATCCAGATTTTGCTCTAAGAGCTAGAGATAAGGGTTATCCTGTAATACCGTGCCCTACAGCATGGATGGAAAATACTAATGCTTTTGATGAAGTAGAAAAAGAAAGAAGAGATGATAATTTTAATAATGACCATGATAATTTTGTTAAAAGATGGGAAAGTAAGTTTGATGTTCCTGATAACTCATCTGCACAGATAAATAAAGGAAAATCAATTCAAGGTGGGGGTATATCATCTGAATTTTGTTCTAGAATTATGCATCATATTCAACATGAAGATTTTGAGTGTATTGTGGGGGAGATATCGTTGCGAGAAAATATAAATGCTACAACACATTACTATTTAGAAGAACAATATGTTTCAGATGTTTTTGGATATATAGTATCAATGGGAAAACTTTTTCCAACATTTTTAAAAACACGAAATTATCCTCTACAAAGAAATCTGTTCAGATTGTTTTTATCTGAAATGAAAAATCCTGTTTTAGATTTTAAAACTGTTATAAATAAAGCTAAATGGATAGACTCTGAAATTGTTAGAAATTTGATTATGTCTGGATATATTATCTATTTAAAAAATAAAAAAGAAGGTAAAACTGATTTTATATTTATAAAAGACTATAAAGATACTAATATTGGATATAAAGATAAACATTTTTATGATACAGTACATAATCTTAAAACAACTACTTTTTGTGAGATGATAGGATTATTAGATGATATCTCTTCAAAATTTCCAGTAATAGACTATTTAGAGTTAAAGCTATTTGAAACATATTTATCAAATAATCAAATATCTTTCCAATATATGTTTAATGCTTTAGAGTATTTTACTAATAAAAAGATTGATGAAAGAAGAAAGGGTAAGTTTGATGCTTATACATGGGATTTTAAATGAAAGTACCTATGTTAGATGATATAATACAAGGTAGAACAGTAGCTATTTGTGCTCACGGAGCATCTTTAAATAAGTTAGAAAATCAAATAGAAAAATTTAAAGATTATGATGTTTGTTGGACAAGTTTAAATCTTTATACTATAATAGAAGTGAATATTTTACATAAAATTAATAAAAAGTTAGATATAGTTTTAGATAGCTCCACTATTGCTAATCAGTTAATGAAAAGATTTGAAGCAGAGAGAAGAATTCCAAGATTAGAGCAATTTTTAGCTAGACCAGAGAAAAATTTATGGATAACAACTGAAGGATTATTAAGAGACCAGTTAAGACCTTTAGGATATGGAGATTTTTTAAGTAGACATCAACATAAAATTTTAGTTTTAGATAAAGTTTACCGCTCTATGCATGCTCCAAATTCGATAAGCTTATTGATATGTGCTGCTGCTATAGGTGGAGCTAAAAAAATAGTGTTATTTGGATATGATGGGTATTGGGGTAATTATCAAGAAAATATAAATTCTTTTTATAGACCTGAAGATATAGCTATAGAGAGGAAGTATGCGGTGGGTAATACTGTAGATTCTGATGTAGCAAAAGATACCACTAATTTTAATAGTTATTTTTGGAATATTTATTTAAAGTGGTGTTCAGCATATGATATTAAACCTGTTGAAGTAGTTAATTGTTCACCTGGCAGCAAATATACTATATTTCCTATTTTTAACTATAACAATATACATCAGGTATTGATAGATGCTTAAATTAGAACAAATTAAACATAGAATTAATAAGAGGCCAATACTTATTTTATTACATGGTAAATCTATTGCTGAGTTAGAAGATAATATAATACAGATGAAAGATTTGGATGTATGTTATTGTAGTATTAATTATTTTACATTATTGGAAGAACATATTTTAAATCGTATAGATAGAAGATTAGATTTTGTATATGATAGTTCTTTTATTCCTGTTGAGTATAGACAAAACTTTGAGTGTAAGTATAGAATTCCTAGATTAAGAGGATTTTTAGATTCTTCTCCAGAAAAATTTTATGTTACTACTAAAGGTAGTTTGGAAAGAATGTGTTTAGATACTGGAAATGAAGAGTTTATTATTAAATATGAAAATCAAATATTTTTAATAGATAATTTACCTTTTAATTTAAATGCTCCTAACTCGGCTATATTGCTTGTAGGACTGTGTATAGCATTTGAGATATCTCTTATTGCTTTATTAGGTTTTGATGGATTTAAAGGTGTTGTACAAAATGATTTATTACACTCTTATTATAAATCTGAGTTGTATATTAAAAATCACAGATATCCTAGTGTTGGAAATTTAGAACCATCGTTGTTATCTATTGAGACATTAAATATTGAAAGTAGAGGATTAGGTATAGTACAACAATATTGTAGAGAGTTAGGTGTTTTTATGCCAGAAATATATAATTGTTCACCTAGTACAATATATACAGGATTATTTGACATTATAAGTTATAAAACATTAATTAACAAATTAAAGGAGAAAAGATGAAAAAAGTAACAATTATAGCTGAAGTTGGTATCAACCATAATGGAGATATTAAAACAGCTAAAAGATTAATAGATGCTGCTAAATTTGCAGGTGCGAATTATGTAAAATTTCAAAAAAGAAATATTGATAGTGTATATACTCAAGAAGTTTTAAATGGACTTAGAGAGTCTCCTTGGGGCACTACTCAAAGAGAACAAAAAGCTGGATTGGAGTTTGGTAAAGAAGAGTATAGAATTATTGATGCATACTGTAAAGATAAAGATATACAGTGGTTTGCTAGCCCTTGGGATTTTATTAGTTTTAATTTTTTAGAAGAGTTTAAACCTCTAGTACAAAAGGTAGCATCTGCTTTATTAACTCATACTAAATTATTGACAGCCATGGCTGAGAGAAGAGTATTAACTTATATCTCTACAGGAATGTCTACTATGGTAGAAATAAATGCAGCTGTTACTATATTTGATAAATTGCAATGCCCTTTTATAGTATTACATTGTAATAGTAGCTATCCTATGGATAACAAAGATGCTAATCTATTAATGATTCCTAGATTGAAAGACTTATACAAAAATTTAACTTATTTTAAAGGGGTAGGATACTCTGGACATGAAGTAGGGTTGGACATAAGTATTGCAGCAGTAGCTTTAGGAGCAATAGTTATAGAAAGACATATTACTTTAGATAGAACTATGTACGGTAGTGACCAAGCAGCTTCTGTAGAGCCTATGGGATTTTATAGACTAGTGAATTATATTAGGTCTATTGAAATTGCTTTAGGAGTACCTGAGAAGATAGTAACAGCTAAAGAGGAAGAATGTAAAAAGAAATTAAGACGGAGTTTGGACTTATGAGTAGTAGGGCAAATGCATTAATTCAATTAGCAAAGAAATGTAATTGTAATACTTATGCGGAGATAGGGTGCATGACAGGTAATACTGCAGTTAAATTACATAAGAAACATCCTCTCAGTGATGTTATTTTAGTAGATATAATTAATAATAAATTGAGGAAAGATTTAGTGAGCAACTTACCATATAAATTTTATCATATACCATCTGTCGATGCTTCTGATAAGATTTTAGATAACTCTATAGATTTATGTTTTATAGATGCTGACCATGGATATAAATATGTTTTAGCAGATATCAAAGCATGGTTACCTAAAGTAAAAGCAGATAAAATTATTTGTGGTCATGATTATAGTAAAACTCAACATCCTGGAGTTGTTAAAGCAGTACACGAAAGTTTTAAAGATGAAGAGATTAATTTAATTCCAGATTTAGATTATAATGATGTTTATGTTTGGTGGGTACGAGTATAATCTAATGTTTCTTTTGTAGCATTAATCATATAATTAAAATCCTTAGCGGGCATCCACTCGTGGAAAGGAAATGACATCATATTATCAAAGAAGAGGTCTGTGTTGGGGCAATTAGCTTCACCATAACCTCTTTTTTTGAATAGTTCGTATCTATTTAAAGGATAATATTGTACATTCATTTCTATTCCATATGTCTCTATTAACCTAGAGATTATATTATCTCTATTTCGCATACATTTTACAGGCATTAAATGATATGAAGATGAAATATTAAATGGTATTTTTTGAAATACTATGTCAGGATAGTTACTTAATGCTTCTTTAAAACTCCAAAACATAGATTCTCTATTAGAGTTTAATTCATCTATTCTATCAAGTAATAATATACCAACAAGTGCTTGTATTTCTGACATATTATATTTATAGGGTAAATCATTAGATACATCTGTAACATTAGTCATCGCTGGTTTCCAATATTTATCTTGATTTTCAAATGGTTTATTACCAAACATTCTCAATGGAGCTACTTTTTTAGCTAGTTCTTCATCTCTAACATATAAAGCACCACCTTCACCTAAAGTAGTTAAATTCTTTTGAGCATGAAAACTAAATACTCCAAAATCACATAATACTCCAGCTTTTTTATTATTGTATTTAGCACCAAATGATTGAGCTGCATCTTCTACTAATGGAATATCAAATTCTCTAAACTTATCTATATCACAAGGTATTCCATATAAATGTACTAATATAATAGCTTTTGTTTTATTAGTAATTTTCTTTTTTACATCTTCATACGACATTACCAAAGTATCAGGATCAATATCTGCCCAAACTAATTTAGCTCCCCTTCTAAGAAATGGTATAGCTGTAGCACAAAATGTATGTGATGGTAATATTATTTCATCTCCTTCTTTAATTTCTAATAACTCAGCAGTTAGCTCTAAAGCAGATGTTCCACTATTAACAGCAAATATATCCCCTTGTTCAACATCTAAATAATCTTTTAATTTAGTTTCAAATGCATCTTTATATGCTCCTTGAGTTAGTGCTTCAGTACTTCTAAGAAAAGCATTAATAGTTTTTATTTCTTGTTCATTTAATAACACACTTCTAATTGACCAAGGTATTTTAAAGTTCATTTTTTCTCCTGTATTTTTAATATCCATAATCAGTTAAAACCCATCTTAAAAAGTATTTCATTCTAGTAAAATATGACACTTTATTGCGTATATCTCTATATCTAAAATGTGCAAACCAAGGAGTGAATAATACTAATACTAAAAAGTCTGTTATTACAGCTATTCTTATTCTCATTTTGTCTCCTAAAGTAATGATTTTATATCGTCTTTGTAAACATAATCTCTGTCTATTATTCTCTCATATTCGTCAATCACAACCTGTGCTTCATAGAATATTTTACTCATTAGACCTCCGGTTATATGCCAATATACTTTTGGGACTTCTTGCATTACCATATAATAATCTGATAACTCTCTTAACACTGCTTCTTCATTAAGTTTTCCATTTTTGTAAATAATATCTTTCCAAAATTCTTTTGATTTATCCATCATTGTCTCCTATTCAATTTACTCTGTTATTAATACCAATGACATTTTTCAGTTTCAACTTTAACTCCACAATTTTTACATTCAAAAAAGATTCTATAATGTTTTATATATTTTTTTAATTTTTCATCCCATGATTCAGATAAAGATTTCACTTTTTTATCTCCTTTTAAACTAGTGTAAAATCTATAAACATCTCCATTACATTTAGAGCAAGTGTATAAATAATCTTCAAAACAAGAAGGCATCCCATCCATTACTTTTTTTGTTTCTATATCAACTATCCAAATATTATTTTCTTTTTCTTCAACAACGTAGATTTTATTACAATCGCTACATTTTCTCCAATGCCATTGATGATTAGGATTAGTTTTTCCAGACCAACCTAATAGTGTGGTGATACTTTCTAAATTAATATAATCTTTTGATTTACAAAAAGGACATGTAGCATTATTAAGATTAAGTTTTTTATTAGGTCTTTGTTTAACTATATCAAACAATGCAAATTTTATATATTCTTTACTTGTATCCATTATCTCTCCTCTTCTATCCAGTTTTTTCCATCCCACCTCTTATTATATTTCTCTTTCATTACGAAAGCTAACCATAGTTGCTCCATAGAAGGATATCTCTGCCTGAAGTAATAAAATCCTGATGTATAGTCAACTGATTGAGGGATAAATCCTCTCGGTGTCAATAGTTTTCTTTCTTGATTCATAAACCCAAAAAGACTTTCTATTTTAGAATAAATATCGTTATAATTATATCCTAAATCTCTAGCATTTACCATCTCTTGCAACTGGTCTTGCCGTGGAAGCCAGATAGCGTTGTCAACATTTTTATTAAAGAAATCTGGACTATAAATATATTCACCAATTGCTATTACTCCATGTGTATATTCAAAAAAATCCCCATAAGCTGCTTCTCTTGGTATTTGTATCTCCTTTGCTTTTTCACATTGCAATATAAATTCTTTAGTTTTATCCATTACATCTCCTAGAAAGTGTTAATATATATATAAACTAATATCCAAATTATTATTATAGTTAATACTTTTATTATTTTCATATTATTTATTGTTGGTTAGGGAGTCAGGAATCAAACCTGATTTTTTTACTCTTACTCTCTTTGGTCTGGCCACAACCTCAAGCTATACAAGTAAATACCTTTAATCAATTAGGCTACCCCCTATCATTTTTAATTAATCTTTTAGTTCTTTATTTGACTCTTGAAAAGTTTCTAATTTTAATTGACCACCTGATAACCAACTATTAGGAGATATTCTTACAGAACAATCTGGGTGTTTTTTTAAAGTCTTCTGTATTTCTTCTGATAACGAATTAAAAAAGTATAACACTGCATGTAAATCTTTACTATTTTTAATAGATATATCAACCTGCTTTATTCCATTATGAAAATATGTACAGATTTGTATAGGTTTAACTGTTTCTTTTTTGGTAAATAGTTTTTTAAAAAGATTCATATAGTCTCCAGTTTGTAAAATAAGTATTCTGCTGTTACATCATCTATTAATCTTTCAAATTTAAATATTAAAAAATTACGTTGTTCAATTAAAGGGAGTTTAATTTCAGGATGAAACTGTAATACTGGCATTTTTCCTTCTAAACAATCTAATTTTAATATTGCAGTAAGTGGAGTATGTGCTAATTCTGTACCACATTCGGGGCAGTAGTTAACCATTTTACCTAAGTATTCAATCCAATGCTCACAACATTTATTTAAAGTATGTGTTTTATTCATTTTTTCTTTATTTTTTCTTTTAATTTTTTAATGAATTCAGCATCTTGTTTATCTCTTTTTATTTGATATTCTTTTGCTTCTTTATTACATTTATCTTTACATTTCTCACATAAATCCATCTCTACTACTGTAACACAAGTACCAATACGATAATCAATTCCTATACTAGTTATTTTTTCTTCACACTTATCACAATTATAGTTTTTCATTTATTACTCCTTATCTTCTTATTAAATTTCGGATTACATATTTCACAAATAAAATGCTTGCATCCATTTTCAGGCTCCTTTCGTTCTTTTAATAAGTTACAATAACCTTTACTACAATATACCGCTCCTTTTACAATTTCACCATCCACTACAGTATCTTCCCCATTATAATCATAATATACACAATAATCGCATATATCATAGTTACAATGTCTTTCAATCAAGTTTTCCATATTGTTCCCCCTAAAAATTTGGATATAATGTTTATTCCAAACATTTTTGTTAGTTGCTCTATATGTGTCACCTTTTCCTGCACTCATTTATTTTAATAGTTGGCAGGGGTAGAAAGAATCGAACTTTCCCAATGAGATTTGGAATCTCATTCGCCTTTATCCTTGGAACATGTACCCCCAAGTAATTTTGTAAAATTTGTATAATAATGCTCTAAACTAGGAGCATTATCTTTTAAAATACTTTTATAAAAGGATATCTCAGGATAGAACCTATCTTCTATTAAACCTTCATTTATACACACATTTCTTATCTTGGTACCATAGTATGGAGCCAGTATAGCAAGCCCTACGCTGTCTGGTTGGCACTTTTTTAAGAAACTAATAGTATCACCTAGGTTAGCATCGTTTTCATCAGGAAATCCCATCATAATGTTTGCTGTAGTCCTTATTCCTATTTTTTTACAGTTTTTAAAAGCCTGTATGTAAGTCTCGTTTTTAATAGGTTTATTGAGCATAGTTTTCCTAAACCACTCATTCCCTACTTCTACACCGATAGAGATAGTATCACAATTACTATCTTTTAAAGCTTGTAATTTACTCATATCAAGTAAACTATCTGCTCTTGTTTGTATAAAGAATGGCAGATTAATTCTTTTATAACCCTTTATAAACTTTTTAAATCTATCTCTGCTCATTGTTAAAAAGTTCTCATCATGAAACCAGATTAATTCTAGATTATGCCAACTAGTCAATAAACTAATTTCCAATAATGAATCCATAATATCTTTTTCTCTACGATATTTACCACAATCTTTAAATAACTCTTGATATGTAGAATTAACACAAAAACTACATTGATGAGGACATCCTCTACTCATCTCAAAACACCCTGTTCTCCACATTTTACCTCTATAAGGTTTTAGCAAATGTCTCTCATCAAATACTTCCCAATTTTGATAAGTAAAAGGTTTCCAATCATAAAAATCAGTTTGTAAATTAACTGTTATTTTTTTATTACCATTTTTAATAGCCAATCCTTTTATCTTTTTAATACTATCTCCAGACTCTAATTTATTAGCTAATTCTACAATAGCTCTTTCTCCTTCTCCACCACATAAAATATCTACATTTTTATCTTGAATAAAAAACTGTGGGGCTACTGTTGGAAATATACCTCCTACAATTATAGGTATATTAAAGTATCTTTTTATGTGAGACATTAATTTTTTAGCTAAAGTATAATTGTTCTCTACAATAGATACTCCTACTAATTTAGGATTGAAATCTTTTATTATATTACATAATTCTTGATATACATCTTTTTTATCTTTACTCCATATACTTTCAGCTTCAGTGTGTTGTACTAATCCTAACTTTTCTCTTTCTTTATGGTCAATGTAAGATTTTTCCATCATAAATGTAGTATCAAATATTTTTACATCATGTCTAGCATCTCTTAATACTCCTGCAAGTACACTTAATCCGAGAGGTATCATTGGATAAGATTCTTTATTTGGATAAACTAATAATATGTTCATTTATTTTATTTTTTTATAATCTTGACAATTGTATCGTTTACATATTTCTGGTCTTTTATCATATATTTTACAAGAGTAATCTCCTTTTTTATATGACAAATATTTACAAGTTAAAGGAATACTTAAAGCTAAATACTCTTTACCATCTTGTCTAGTTATTATAGGATCACATCTATGATAAGATAACCAATTAGCTCTATCCATTAAAATCTCTCTATTCTCATCTGTAATTTCCCACAGATTTAAAAAAGCATCTACACAGCACTTACCACATCTTTTACAAGAATTATTTGTTATTTCTTTTTCCGATTGTTTTGTAGTCTTTGACTTTTTCACTATAACTCCTTAGTTAAATAATATTCTTTTACAAAACTTATAAATCTCTTTAGTTGTATATTTATAATAATAACCTTTAACTATATGCATTGGTATTAAACTTATGCTATACCAGCGTTGTTTTACTATTCGATACCAAAATCTTTGTAGAAAACTATCTTCTTTCATTAATCTATTTTCATAAAGATAAGAAAAAATAGATAGTATATCGAATATGTTATATATATCTCCTACAAAAGGATTTATTACTAACTCTATATGATTTCTTCCTTGTTTTGTTCTCATTTAATCTCTAAATAAAAATATCAAAGCCCATACAATCATAATTATAATTAATAATATCTTCACAATATCTCCTGTTTCATAAATGTTCTACATATTTCTAATGTTTCCTTGTCATCTATTTCAAATCCTCTAGCTAGAGGCATTTCATAAAGTACTATTTTACCACCTAACCTATTATTATACTTTTGTAATATTTCTGGTTTAAATATGTAAATTGAACCATTATCAAAGAAATTATGGTCTGTTACTTGTCTAGGTTTTCTATTATCTAAATCATGTCCTAAAGGAGTAAATGAACCATCTTCATGTTTAGTCCAAGCACATAAATGAAAGAAAGGACTAACTGACATTAAACTATCAGCTTCTTCTTTAATAATCATTTTTAAAGCATTATCAATATCACTTGTTAATCTTACTGGAGAAGTACATTGTAAAAACACTACATAATCTATAGGGCAATACCAATCATAATCTTTTTTTATTGTTTTTATAGCATGTTTAATAGCATCTTCAGATGAAGCAGTATCAGTAGATAGTTCATCGGGTCTCTTAATAACCCTTGCTCCAGCATGTTCCGATGCAATTGTAATATCTTTCATATCATCAGTAGATATAAAAACACCATTAATATATTTACTTTTATGTGCTTGCTCTATACTCCAAGTAATTAAGGGTTTACCACAGAAATCTATAACATTTTTTCCTGGTAACCCTTTACTTCCTCCACGAGCTGGTATTATGCATATTATATTCATTTTAATATTATACTTTTTCTTTTATTATTTTAATAATATCTTGTTTTTTTACTTCAAATATACCATTTTTATTTTTAATTGTGAAATATTGTTGTGTACGGTAATCTAGATGCCCACATCCCTCCCACTCATCACGATATGGTATGGTTTCTTCTCTGCTATTAATTATTTTACCAATTTGTCCTATTGCAAATCCACAAACAACTTTAACTTTACCTCCTAAAATAAAATTATTATGCATATTTTCACATTCCGAACACTCTGAACCTCTTCCCCAACCAGTATCTATTCCACATTTACATCTTCCCATTTAACACCTCCAAATTAGGTATAGGGTTTGCAATTATAGTATCTTCCTTACTTACTATTAATGGTTTCATTGTGTCATGTAACTCATTGTAACACTCTTTACATACCTCTATTTCTTTTACTATCTCATTGCCCTTACTAGTTTTTGTAATAGTATTTCTTCCTTTCTGTACTTCAAATTCATATTCTTTTTTTCTAATTTCACTTATTATTTTATTAATAGGCTCTCTTGGTTTACTAACTTTACCACACTCTTGACACTTATACATTATTTGCCTCCATAAATTTTTGTAAATACTGTAACGGGTTTTCACATAACACCATTTGTTGGAGATGGTATTCCCAATCCTCTAATTTTTTACCTGAGCCATCATAGTAAGAAGAAATACTCTTACTATCTCTAAATCCAAAAAAGGCTTTAGCAAAATCATGAGAAAAAACAATTTCTGGCATACTTAATTCAAGCATTACAAATGAATCTCCATATTCTAAGATTACAGATTCATCTCCTAACTCAACTACTTCCCAAGGAGTATCAAATCGTTCAGGTATTTCCCAGCCATTTTTCAGAGCTTTCCCAATTGCTTTGGTTAAAATCTTTTCATTTGTCATTTTAAAATTATTCTCCTATTTAACGATTTATTCCTGCAAATGCTCCTATGATATCAGGGTATGGTAATTTTGGATTAATAGGAGCTCCTATTGACTCGGCTAACCATTTGTATACATCTATAACTATATAATCTGTTTTTCTAGGTCTTCCAACTCCACTATATGTTTCTTCATCTATAATAGCTGCATACAATATTTTGTTTTCTATAAACTCGTAAGATTTGTTCATTTTAAAAATCTCCATTAAAATATTATTTGTTAAAATTAATTATCCCATTTTTTACTTTAATTAAATCCTTTAACTCGTGTTCCCAAATAATTAACAATTTATATCCATATTTTCTATAAGCTTTCAATCTTCTAACATCTCTTTTAACTACTTCTTTTCTGCTGTGCCAGTAGTCACCATATAATTCTATTATTTTCTTTTGACTATTAACATTAATAAAGTCTGGATTAAAACCACCAATTATTACTTTACCATCCCCAACATATTTATATTCATTTGGCAGTGTTTTGTTTAATATTCCAATTAGTATTTTTTCTGGTTTATTTGGAGTAATTTTTAAAGCCTTTATTATTTTCTTAATAATTATATCTCTATATTTTACATTTTCCCATTTTAATTTAGAAGCACAAGAACCACAATACATGTTTCTCAGTCCTATCTTTTTATTACAAATAATACATTTTGGTCTCTCTATATAATTCCAACTTAATTCATCTTTTTTACCATGATAGGGGTTTAATACTCCTTTTTTACTGCAACTCCTACATCTTATAGCATAACAATTAGTTAATTGTTTATCGCAATCTATACAAAAATTTTTCTTTTTAGTTCTCCCATCTATATATTTGTAACTTCTATCTCCTACTGTCATATGATGTTTGCAATATATAGCATAATGATTTTGTAAGTCTTTACCACATAACTTACAGGTTGGATTTTTTCTATATTTTCTTTTCATTTAGAAAAAAATTTCCCACCGTAGAAAATAAAGAAGTTAGCTAAAGCAATCCCTAGATTAATAGATGCTTGATGCCATCTTCTTAATATTAAACTAGCTAACCCTGCTATTACAAACACTAATATAGCCATCGGTTGTACTGCATTAAGTATAAATAATGCTATTTTATTCATGTTCGTACATTGTTTTTAAATTATCTATATCTTGCATTGATACTTGTCCCATATCAACTCTAAATATTCTTGGTTCTATTAAAAGTTTTATTGTTTCTATTATTGTGTTTCTTTCTTTTTGATTTAATTTTTCTAATTTATCTAGATATTTATCAAGAACTTTAATAATTGGACTTTCTATTATCCCTATTTTTTTATCTATTATTTTCATTTTTCCTCCAACAACTTAGAATTTTCATATATATTACCTACTACCTCTATTGGACAGCTTATTGGACACCATTCATCCATATTTTGAAAATTTCCACTTTTCCTTTTTTTATTTTCATATAAAAACACTCCAAAAGCACTACCAATATATTCTACCACTTCTAATTGATGATGATTATATAGTTTTACAATATCACCTTCATATATCTCTTTTTTATCTTTTCCTATTATACCAGTAAATTGCATAAGTACCATATTTATACTATCTTCATATCTTTCATGTATTAAAGGTATTTTAATTCTTAAATCTATATTTAATACTTCAGTCATATATTTTCTTTTTGTGTCCCAAGCTCTGAATTTAATCTCTCTCATTTTTCTTCCAGTAACTCAGGATTCTCGTATATATTTCCTATTACTTCTATTGTCTTATTGCATTGGTTTAAATCTACTTCGTATTCATTAGACCAAGAAACATAAGCACCCTCATAAAACTTCACGAAAGTAGCTAAACCATTGGAATAAATTATATCCCCCTCATATATCTCTACCTTATTTTTGTCGAGTAATCCTGTATAATCAAGTGGAATATACCTATCATCACAACCCCCTAAAATTAACTCTAAAAACTCTTGCATATTACAGATAATTTCAAAAGGAATATCACACATACTAATCATTACATTGTTCTCTGTGTCCCAAATTTTAAATTTTCTCTCTCGCATTATTTCTTCTCCAAAAGCTCAGGAGTTTCATATATATTGCCGATTATTTCAAATTGCTCCCAATCACATTCAAAAGAAAATCCACTCTCATTATCAACACAGTAGAAATTATCTCTCCCATATACTACTTTAGCTTTCCATCCTGCTTCATCTGTTTTAACAATATCACCTTCACATATTTCTACTCCTTTAGAATCTTTAACTCCAACATATTGCATAATAGCATAATGGCTCAAAACATCATCTATCCCATAAACACAATCTGGTATTATTATTTCACCATAAGCATTTAAATAGAAATTAGTACACATTTCTTTTAATATGTTATCCCATGCTCTAAATCTAATTTCTCTCATTGTTTTCTCCTTATCTATAAAATATCCACTTTTTATAACCCCACGCAAATTCTACACCATTATCAAAAAAGAAAATATGAAATTGTCTTTTACATGGTTTACAATCTGAAAAATCCCATCTTTTTAACTTCCATTTTCTTTTTTTCTTCATTTTTTATTCCATACTAATTTTGGCAGTTTGTAACAGATTATTATTTTAAACTCATTAGGAAAAGTTTTTCTACCTTCTTCAATTTTAAATATTTCATAACCATTTTTTGTAAGTGTGTTTAATTTATTTTCCAAATCATCTTCCTTTACTTCTACAACCTTCCATTTTTTCATTGCTTTCTCCGTTTATTCAATACTCACAAAATTATCAATTGATTTATTAAGATTTTTCATAATTTTATTAACATACTGTTCTTCTTTCTTATAATCGTGATTTCCAAATATTTCTTTTCTCTCCCAGCTCTCTGTTTCATAAAAATCAAATCCAAATAGAGTTAAAGATTTAAATGCTAGATACTTATATATAAAGTAAAAAGCTATACATCCTGTTGATGGATTACTACCTAATTCTTTTCTTAAATCTTCTAATGCTTCATCTCCAAATAATATAGCACCTTCTTCTTTAATACCCATATATCTACCAGTACTCCATACTTTAAAAGGAGTCAATATATGTTTAGTATTTTTAAATATACTTCCTAAAAACAATACATCTGTTTTAGTACCTATTTTATCTCTGTATTTATCTTCTTCAGGAAATGCTTGATTAATTCTACATACTATATCATAATTATCAATATCTTTAGGAGTATCTAATACTGTTTTAGAGTTACCTATTAAACAAATATCTTTACCTTGAGTATAATAAAATAATTCTTCTAAAGATTCATAAGACAAATCTAGTATTTTTTTAGAAGGCTCTGGTAAGTCTATTTTGATACTAGATATTAGATTTTTTCGCATGTTGATAATCCCTCCTTATTTTGTCGGTCGTTACTTGACCTGTAATTCTATTTTTATAATAGCCTCTTTTCTCTAACTCACTATATCCTTCAATACTTTTTCTTAATCGTTTTGCTCTTTTCCCACTCATAGTCTCTCCATTAGTTCTATTAGGTTACCATCTAAGTCTCTACAGAAACACACTTTACTTGTTTTGTTCTTATCTTTTGTCGGCTTACTGTAAAATTTAATATTCTTTTTTAATCTTTTATATATCTTATTTATATCATCAACTAATAAACAAATATGCCCAAAATTAGTATTTAGTGTTTGCTTAGGCTCAAACTCATAAAGCTCTAATGATGGTGGATATGGAGGCTTATCTTGCACCTCACTAACCATTTTTACATATGTTACTTTTTTTATCTTATTAGCATATATTTTTTTACAATAATCTGCTGGCAATTGGGTTATTTTTAAAAACTTTAATTCTAATTGCTCATAAAATTTAATTGCTTTATTTAAATTAGATACTACAATACATATGTGATTAATTTCTTTAATCATTTTTTTCTAAAAGTTCAGGATTCTCATATATATTACCAATTATCTCATTATCTTCATCTCCAAGTGTCAATAAATCAAAATTGTAATCTCCATACTCTTCAGGGAATTTTCCTAAATATCTTTTAACTAATTGAGGAATACCATGTTTATGCCATTCTACTACTACAATATTATTACCATTTATTAAACCTTCCATGCTTGTTCTATCTATATCAAGTTTTAATATGTCTCCATCATATATCTCAACTTCGTTTGCTTTAAGCCCTGTGTATTGCATAAGAATTAGATTATTTATTTCAATACTATAACCATCCCACATATATCCAAGCATATCGTCTACACCAAATTCCCACACATCTATCGCCTTTAACATTTTTTTGTTCACTTTATCCCAAGCTCTAAATTTAATTTCTCTATTCATCAAAAAACTCCTCTGGTTTTATAGCTTTATCATCTATAAAGCAATCTGCCTCGATTTTTCCCATAATTAATTCATGAAATTTACAACCCCATAAATTCAATTGTGCTTTTGTTACTTTATACCAATCTATACCAGTTTTAGTGCCCCTAGCAGTGTGATAAATAATATAGTTTTTTTGGTTATAAAGTGCATTAATCTTTTTAATCCTTTCTTTAAAAGGTTTAGCTTTAGTATAATCTCTCTCTTGAGAACAAATAGTGTTGTCGATATCTATACAAAATTTCATGCTACTGGACACCCCCAATATTCTTTATTTATAAAAGATTCTTTATCAGATATTAGCTGAAGTTGTTTACATTTAAAACCTTTATGATGTTTACGTTTACCACGATTTACTTGGCACATTTTACTAAAAGATAAGTTATTCCCTCTACAAAATTTTTTGATACCATAAATAATTTTTTGCTCACTGTCAGGAAAAGTAATTAAATATTTTGTTCGATATTTTCCCCAAGATGGATTATTACTATAGTTGACAGGTCTTCTTGAATCTAAATATATGTAGGTATAGAATTTATTTTTCAATTAACTAACTGGATACCCAAAGTATTCACATTTATCACATAATGGTACCTCGTTTCTTTTACCATCAATATGTAATTGTAAATATTTTTGTCTTAAATCTCCGTTCCAAATTTCATCTAGAGTATTTTTATACACATTACCTATCACACCTACTCTCTCAGGATCAAATCTGACACACATTGAAACATCTCCATTAACTGATATAGCTAAATGATTTAATGCTTCTACACAAATACCAATTTCAGGTATAGTTGGTGTTTTTTCATATTTAAAACTACCCATAGGTGAGTGTAATGTTCTAGTAGCGATTAATCCAGGTAATTCATACCATCTTTCACTATTTGTTATTTCTCCTAACAACCTGTAAATCACTCTAGGCTTTTTAATACCTTTAATTTCTAAAAACTTTTTAACTATCCCATATTGCTCATCTGCTTCAGGATCATTTTCAAAAACAGATATTGTTATAGTATCTAAATTATCTATTATTTTATTAGCATCTTTTAGTAATAACTTTCCATTAGTATCTAAACATCTAATTTGTTTTTTAAATAGATGTAGAGCATCAAATAGCTTAGAATATAAAAATGGTTCTCCATTATTATGAAACTGTACTACTATGTTTTTAGGTAGTTGTTGAGCAATAGATTTAACTAAACTAAATTCCATATCATCATTAAAAGTAGCTAAATGAGGACAATCTTTTTCTATCTTTCTTCTACCACACATCCAACATCTTTTATTACACTTATTTGTTAGTTCGAGATGGATACAATATAATCCTGTTAACATTTTTATTCATACTCTCCTTTTATATCATCAATTCCAAACTTTTTATCAATTAGTATAGCTATTTTTCTTACATCTTCCCAACATTTAAGATAATCATCATATGTATATATCTTATTATTGACTCCATGGCCTATAGTTAGCCACGTATCTTTTAATTCTTTTATCATACCTCCTAATTCAGTACTTTTAAATGTGTTTGGTATTTCTAATTCATATAAATGGTCGCTTGCTCCATTAGCCCATAAAGTTATTTGACTACTAAGAGCTAGTATTGGAGTACTGTATATAGGTACTATCTTCTCATACCACCACTTTACATCTTTATTAAATCCATAACTATGTTTACTGTCTGGGTTATCACTTAAAATTAACTTTCTTTCTTTTTCTGATTTATTCATAACAAAAGCATAATTACCTATTTTCTCAGATAAATCATTGTTCATGTGATAAACAAATAACATTAAATTATATACAAATCCTTTACCAAATTCACTTGTTTTCATCTTTTATCTCCTTACTTATAAATCAATTTTTAATTTTAAAGAAAAAGGAATAATAGGAGAATTACCATCTAAAACACGTATAAAATTATAATCTATAGCTTTAACTTCTAATCCTGTTTTCTCATTAAATGTAGCAAGTAATTGTACTATCTTATTTTCCGTTTCTTTTTTTAACTGTCTTATATCTGTCAATTCCATTTCTTCTCCTTATTTCCAATGCCCTTTTACTCCCTGTGTTCGACTACAAACATCTTCCGTATTTTCATAAGGCTTAACAGGTACTAATGGAGTATTTGATATCTCTACTACATTTTTTAATTGGTCAGCAGTATATTGTTCATAACTACCATACCCCTGTACAACCCATCTATTCTCTAATGCTTTTCTATCTTCAGGATACCATTTTCTAAAATCATTTACTTCTTGACCTGCAGAATTTCTAGGATGAACCTGCCTATGATGTACGTATAAAAATGCTTCTCTACAAAACTCTACTCTTCCTCCTAAAGCAAGTCCTGACATAATAACAGAGTTTTCTGCTTGTCCACTTACATGGTCTGTAGGATAACCTTTAATGTCATTTAGTAAAAACTCTCTATTTAAAATGCCAAATGGTGCCATTCTAGGGCTCCAAGGACATCCACCGAATAAGTAATGCCATTTTTCCTGAACGTCTCCACCATCTTCAATAGGCCTCATAGCAACCATTGTTTTATTATCGTTATATTTTTTTTCTCCATCCTTATAGCATTTATAAGCTATGTCTAAAGCATTAGGGCAGTTATTTTTTGGATGATTGTAATCAGAATCGTCTGCTGACCAGTGTATTAACTCACCTTTTGCTTCCCAGAATGCAATCATGTAAGATTGGCAAGGCTTTACAGTTGCATAAATATATTTAAACTCAGGGTATTTAGATGCGTCCAAATCTGGCTTTACATCTCCTACAAATATTACTTCATATTTTATTTTATTTTCTTTAAGAGAATCTAAAAACCTTTCCCAGTTTTTAAATCCATTTTGTAAAATTGGTCTATTAGCTGATGCACAAATTGAAATTTGAATATCTTCCACTCTTTTTCTCCTCTTATGTAGTGTGTTCTATTTTTACTGCATTATCTTCAATTAACTGAATAAATTTTGTAATAGGAACATAATAATAACCATCTTTTAAACTTATTTTCAATGCTATTTTTCTACCACTTTCAGTTGTTACAGTATAAACATCTTTGTCAATAACATAGAGTTCGTCACTTTTCATTATTTTTCTTCTCTTTTATATAATTATATTCTCCTTCTATTTGTTTTCCACAATCATTACATTTCCAAATAACTTCATTGATATTTTCTTTAACCATATTTCTAGATTCTGAATGATACATATCAAAACTATCATCTACTAACATGACAGGTCTTAGAATGGGTACTAAATTACCTCCACATTTACAAGTAGTTGCTGATGGTAAATTGATTGTAACATGTGTATTATTTAACATTTTATATTCTCCTTGGAATTATAGACTGTGTTGAGCTAAACATTTTTACTTTGCCAGTACCGTTACAATCTAAACATTTTTTTCCTGTTTCTTCATCAATAGTTGCTCCGTCACAATTTGGACAAATAATAGTGGTAGTATTCCGTGCTTTAGGTTTTGCTTTCATTTTTTATCTCCTTTTCACATTGAAAAACTAAATAAATATCGTTATCATCTTCTTCAATATCTACAATTTTCGCTTCTTTTGGCACTCCAGATAAACTATCAATAAGAGATTGAACATTTTTCCCAGTCCATACACCTACAAGATATTCACACCTTACTATTTTAGTTTCTAATCTTTTTTCAAAACTTCTTCTCATTTTTTACCTCTCTTTGTTTGAGTTAAATCCATAAATTTAAAAAATGTTCTGCAAATAAGTTAATTCCTTCACTTATTTTTTCTTTATGTTTTATTTCATAAGAAATGTCGTCTCTATTTATAGCTTTAAATGAAAATATTATTTTATTTAGAACTATTTTCCACTTTTTAGGTGTTAATCCTATTGGATAACTATATGAGTTATTTTTAAATGCTTCTAATCTTGGAACTAAAAATTCAGATATAGTATGGTATAACCCAAAAATATCAAGATATTCAAAATCATATTCTTTTCTAAAAGCAACGCACTTTTTACACCTACACTTTTTTTTCTTTACTTCCTCACCTTTATTACATTCATAAGTTGGATTTGATTTCATATATACTTTTGCTATCATTTCACTTCTCTACTTATTTGTTTGAGTTAATCCAACATAAAATCGTAGTCGGGGTATTTTTCTTTATAATCTTCTATATTCATACCCCAACCACGAGCAAAATCGTCTGGAGTAGATTTGTCAAAATCTTTTTTTCCATTAAGATGTATTATTTTAAACCTTAAAATAGCACCATCCCAAGAAGCTATTATTTTTCCTTTTTCCATTATTTAATGTTTATTAAAGGACTAATTCCTATATTCTCAGGTACAAATATTACAGTATTATTAGGACTATCAACAAGCTCTTTCATCATCGATATTTTATACCAACTTAAATAAGATGGAGTTAATCCTTGTGCAATAATTGCATTAGCTTCTTTAATACCCTGTGCTTCAATTACTTTTCTATCTTTTTCTTGCACAGCTTTTTGTAATACAAATTCCATTTTACGAGCATCTTGTTCTGCTACTAGTTTCGAGTTAATAGCATCTGATAACTCTTTAGGAAGTGATACATTTCTAAGTAAGAGTTTCTCAAATAGGATACCTTTCTCTTGTAATGCTTTAGCTGTTTTCTCCTGTATCTCTAATGATATTTGCTCTCTCTTCTTTGAGTATATTACTTGTGCTGAATATTTAGCTACTACATCTCTAATAGCGGTTCTTAATGTAGGTCTAATAATTTTTTCTTCATAATTCATACCTACATTCTTATATAGTTCCCATGCTTTAGAAGGCTCTATACGATACCAAGCAGTTAAATCTAATCTAACAGTTAACCCCTCTAATGATAGAGCATCAATAGCGTCATCGCCTTTTTTAAATCCTTCATTTTCCATTATACTCATTGTATACTCTTGCAATCTTACATTCATATTGCTTATTCTAGCGAGAGGATTTTTCACGGTTAATCCAGATTGAATAACTTCATTTTTTACTTTACCAAACATATGATATACTCCCACTTTACCAACTCCTACTACTCTTACGCTTGTTATTAGAAATAATCCCAATAACACTAAAGTAACAATAGTACCAACAAACATAAAATCTGACAACTTTACTCTTCTACTTTCTCCCATCTTACTCCTCCTTACAGATTAAAAATTAACATACTTACTACATACCCTACTACAATTATAGATAACAGAAACAAACTACATTTCAACAATGTAAAATCTTTTTTTTGTTGAGGCATTATTTCTGGAGTTGTATTCCACGTATTTTTATAATGTTTTTCTTTAAATAATTTTTGTATATTTGTTTTCTTACTTACTAAATCAACATAACTAACATTTGATGCAGTATAAGGTATATAAGATGCACTGCTACCATAATCAAAACCGCTACAGCTAGGTGGGAATTTACCCATAAAAATCTCCTTTTAAAATGAATTAAGTTTATCATGTTTCCATTCTTTAAACTCTTTTTGTAATACTCGACTATCTTCATACATATTTACAGATACTCCTTTTTCGTGGCAGAAATATTCTACATCTCCATAATTCTCAGATTTGGACTCATATGGCATTCTATTTTCTTGGATATCTATAAATTTCGGAACAGCAATAGCTGACAGTATTGCTATAATCACTATTACCATTATTAACTCGATTAATGGAAATCCTTTTTTCATCTTTTCCCCCCCTTACTCACTTTTTAAAATTTATTAAATAATCTTTTCCACCATGTTATATTTTTGATCCTGTAATTTTCATCCCTACTACCTTTATTTATAAAACCATCTTTTTTCTTATTAATTCTCTCTAATGTATATCTTTCTAAATCATCTTTATAAATCTGTACTAAATTTTCAATAATCCCATTATCATTTTCCTGTATTAAATATCTTGTTCTTTTTTCACCTATCGGATTATAAAACTCTCTTACTTTATATGTTAATATTTCATCGTTTACTATTTCAGAACAAGTATCAGTATTTTCTATTAACTCTGATATATCTGATTCCTCATATAGTTTATAAAAACAATACTTAAGTCTTGGAGATAAATCTAAAATTTCCTGTTTGATATCTATTTTAATATGTTTCATTTTATTTTTTCCTTGTCTTGTTTATTCCACCTAATAAAATTTCTTATATTTATACAAATTGCAGGTGATACAACTATTAGTAATCCATAAACTTTTGTTTTAAAGGCAGTAATAATCCAAAATATTCCTCCTACTATAAGTAATATAAACCCAATTTTATTTTTATTACCTACTTTCCAAGTACCTAATAACTCTAACACCCCTGCTACATAATCTACCATTATATTATTCCATCTGCTAAACCTAACTCAATAGCTTCTTCAGGTATCATATACTTATCATATTTCATTAGATTTTGAAGTTTTTCTCTAGTATATTTAGGATATACTTCTTTAATTCTATCTAAATATATATTCTCCATTATAGTATTTTCTCTTGACACTTCTTTAGCAAACATCTCAAGATTTTTTGCATGCACTATATCTACCCCTGCTGTTCCATAATGAATCATGAATAAGCAATTAGGAGCTAATAATCTTTCATTACAAGCTTGTAGTATTACAGTACCCATTGACCTTATACGCCCATAAGCTTTTATTCTTACATTGCTTTTAATCTCTCTTATTATATCAAATATTGCTATACCTGAATCCCAATCCCCTCCATAGCTTAACCAGTTAATAGTAATAGCTCTGTGATTTCTCTTATCTAAAAATTGTAATCCTTTAATTATATTTTGAGCTGTCCAATCATTAACTTCCCAAGTTTTATCATCAGCTACCATTTCTTCATTCGGTTGCCAAGGACAAAAATAAATCACTCTGTTATTTACATCAATATTACGAGTATAAAGGCGTTCAAATTTTTCAATATCTACTTTTAATTCTCTTTTCATCTAATTCTCCTTTTGAACTCCCTAGATTTCTGGTGATGGAGTACCACTGGTTCACATTTTACTAAAGGTTCTTGTCCTTGAGGTCTAGTAGCAACGAAACAATATTCTACAGGTAGTTCGTAAATTTTTATATCATATTTTTTAATTACTCTAGCTAAACATTTCTGTTCCCACTCATTAGTTTGTACTGCCATATTATACCATTCTTTGCATAAATCTTCTACAACTTTTCTAGGTCTAAAAAACATAGTTCCAGTTAATAACTCTCTTGTTTTATCTCCTCTATAACCATACCAAGTTTCCCAATTTAAATAATGAAAAGCTATATCATATTCTTCTGGTATGTCGTGAAAAAGCTGTGGATATCTTTCTATTGTAGCATCTGAATCCAAGAAAACAAGACTATCTTTTTGTAAATCTTTTAACTGTCCTAACATATTTAATATTACTTTTGGCTTCTCAGCTACATTTTTATACCAACTATTTTGATTTGGGATTTCACTGCACGATATATCTAAATCCCATTTATTAATTGACTTTTTTAAATATTCCTCATAAACTTGTTTATATGGAGTATCAGTGGTAAAAAATGTGCCTATTAAAAAGTTATTCATACTACTGCTCCACAATGTTTAATTCTAATATTAGTATCTACTCCTATTTTTAATTTGTAGTTTTTATCTTGTAATCTTTTATAAAACATAGTATCTCCAGACTCAAACTTCTTATTTATAAATGCTGTTTTAAATATATCTGTTCCAAACTCTTTTAATGCTTTTCTAATAACACTTTTTTTAATCATTAAAAATCCAAAAGGTGTAACATCACAATCTACTATCCCATATCCTTCCTCAAGATTTAAATATTTATCATCTTTTAAACATAATAGTCTAGATGGATTAGCACGGGCAAATGTCATACCATGTAAAGCATCGTATTTAGACTCTTTAAAATGTTTCCATAAATCGTGACATTGAGCTAAAGTAAATACATGGTCATCGTCTAACCAAAATAATGTTTCTTCTCCATATTTAACAGCTAGTTTAGATAACTCATATCTTGAGTTTTCCAAATCTAAACCACCTTTAACAATAAGAGGTATACCTGTTTGTGCTAATTGTAATGCACAAGCATATGCTTCGCTTGGCACTTGCTTATAGGTTGCAATTAATACTGTTGTATTATTCATTATTTTTTAATAATTCTGGATTTTCATATATATTACCGATTACTTCAAATATATTACTATCTATCTTTCTGTCTTCCCACACTCTTTCAAGTGCGTTGATGTAACGGTATATCTGCTTTAATGATTTGATTTCTAATATTTCTTTATGAGAGCTTGTTTTCCATTTATCATGAGGTATCTCTTCATCCTCTTTTTTTACCTGTACAATGTTTAGAAATCCAAGAGGTTTGCTTTCAATTTTGCTGACATAGTATTCAACTCTACAAATATCACCTTCGTATATATCTACTCCATTAGCTTTAAGCCCTGTATATTGCATTAAAATTACTTCTGGCTCAACATTTTCCATTTCTTTACATTCTTTATTAACAGTTGCCCAACCATTACCAAGATGAACACCTGTTCCTTCTACTTTTACTCCACCGACTAAATATTCAATACTATATACATCCATTATAGAATTAATTGATTTATCCCAAGCTCTAAATTTAATTTCTCTCATTTTTTTATCTCTAAAAAGTTTATTAACATTTGCCTTACTCTAGTAGGTAATACTATACCTAATAATTTAATATGAAATGGATCTTTTGTTTCTCCACCACTACTTTTAATATGGTTAATAATCATTTTATAAATGTTAGCGATCGATAAAGCAATTTGGAATAAAGTGGTTTTGTCTGCTCCTCTTACATGCACCACTCCTTTTGCATTAATACTAATTAAACTATTTATTAAATCTACTACATCTGAAATATATACTGGATAAAGTAATATTTTATTATCATAAGTTACTTCTTTTTTAGCTTTTATTTTTTTAGCCATTTCTAAAACTAAATCTTTTTCTAGTATATATGGTAATCTTATAATTAAATGTTCATCGTGAGTCTGAATAATCTTTTCCTCTTCATATTTATCTTTATATTTAATAGTAGGATTTGGTATTGAATCAAAACTATGTGTTCCACCATTAAATACTTTATCAGTTGATAAATAAATAACATATGTTTTTAAAGAACATTTTTTAACTACTTGTTTAGCTTTATTTGAGCAAATAATAACATCTGGATTAATTTCAGTTATTTTATTAACTGAAGTATATCGAAATATATCATGCTCTTTTTTAAGAGTAGCTTTTAAAGCTTTTCCTAAGTTGCAATCTCCTAATATCAATATTCTCATTTTACTCCTCGTTTTCTCCTGTTTTACTTTTCATATAATCTATTATATTTTGAACTGTTTTCCAACTTTCAGCATCTTCGTCAGATATCTCAATACTATATATATCCTCTAACGCCATCACTATTTCCACGCCATCTAAAGAGTCTGTACCTAATTCAGCTAATGTTTGAGACAATTTAATATTAGAATTTAATTGTTCTTCAATAATTTTAATTACTTGTTCTTTTATTTTCATTTTTAATTCTCCTTTAAATTATTCTGCATATCTCTTCTAAAATATCATCTAATTTCATTTCACCACCTTTATAACCTTACCTTGTTCTATTGCTTTGGAGATTGCTTGTTCTACATCTACAACCCAATCTTCACAATCGGAGTTTTTACTTCCAATAAATGCATTAGCTATAGTCTTGTTTAATTCTTTTCTATCAACCTCTACCTGTCTATTGCAGAGTTGATTGTGTCCTATCATTTTACTTATACCATGACAATTTTCTTCAGAGTGAATAACATTTGAAGGTGGTTCGTCTATTGGTGAATTTCCACCAACAGTTTCCTTCCCCTCTAACCCACCTATTACATTCATCACTACTAATTTCTTCTTTTTAATATTTCCATAATTTTCCAATGCATCTGGATAAAGTTCCCATAACATTCCACTCTTTTTTAATATATTGAATTGATTCTCTGTTAAATCTTTTAGTTCTTTCATTTTACCTCTCATCCATATAGTATGCAGTTATAACTTTATTATCTTTACCTACTACTACTCTTAAATTATCTTTCTCAAATATCCATCTATTACGAGATTTATATGGTACTTTTGAATGTTCTAATGTTTTTCTAATAGCTTCTGGTGTTACAAAAGGATGTCTTACTTGAATATGATTTTCCCATCTATAATCTGTAAGAGTTATTTTACCTATCTTCGTGTTAAATTGCCAGCAATCTTCTACATCTTTAATACGGCGGAGAGAATTTATATCTTGGTTGAGCAATTTTAACGGAAGGTATGCCATCTTCCCCAAGCTACTCTCTCCGCACAATAATAATAGTAATAATATTTTAAATATTATCTTCAATTATTTTTTTCATCTCTTCTCTTTTTCCTTTGATAACACTCCTTACAATTATATATTTGATTTTTACTAAATAATTTATTATAATTTTTTTTAATAGCTACTCTTCTTACTTCATTTACCATTTTACCGCAAGTATCACATTTAAACTTTTCCATTTAAATATATATCATGTTTGTCATAGTCTTCATTACTACTCTCTATTAATATAGTAAATATTCCATCTTTAAACTCAAATACAACTCCCCCGCCTGTATAAGGAGCTATAAATAAATATTCACAAATATCTTCCCAGTTAAAATGCTCTTTTACATACTCCAAACATCTAAGCCCGCTTAAAATATCTTCTTCATCAAAAGCAGGTGCTCCATAACTATCCCAATCATCTTCTAAATCATAAAAACTATGTATTTTATCCACTGCTTCATTATATGTCATAACTCCTCCAAGTTTTTATTTGTTGATAACCTAACACTGTTAACAACAAATTTATATAAATCTTTCATATCCATATATGATGTTAAAAACACCACTACTTTTATAAACAATCCATCTGGAATATTTTCATTTACTTTCCAAACATTTTTATCATATTCATCGACTCTAAAACAGTCAGGACAAGCTTTTGGTTTAGTATTTGATTCTCCAAAATAATAACCACATCCACAACAATATGTCATAGTTCTTCTTCTTTTACTTTTCTTATTATTATACCACTTTCTTTTAATATAGTATTAGAATATCCATCATACTCCGATCCTTCTAAAAAGATTAACTCTTTTACTCCTGCATTAACAATTTCAATTGCACAATCTTTACAAACTTGAGGACACCAGCAATAAAGTGAAGTATCTAAAGTACTTATCCCATTCCTTGCTGCTTGTATTAATGCATTACGCTCCGCATGCCCTGCTTGACAAAGATGTAATCCTTCTCCTGATTTATAACCTAAAGCTTTTCTTGGACAATTTGGAAAATAAAAATCTTTATCTAATTTGTGAGGTATTTTATTATCTAATACTAACAAAAAATTACTTGTTCTTTCATTACAATGCTTTACTCCTCTAGCAGGTCCGTTATACCCTGTAGATATAATAGATTTCTCCTTTACTAACACGGCTCCTATTTTACGAGATAAACATTTACTATTCTTAGATACTTCTCTAGCTAATCTTAAAAAATATAAATCCCAATTGTGTTGTTTTGTACTAGTAGGTATTACATGTGCCATCAATAATTTTCTATCCTTTTTCATATTAACTCTCTTAATTTATGTAGTTTTTCTAATCTCTCTCTTAAACATAGTTCTTCAAATACTGGAGGAGAATAATTTTTTATCTCTAAAAACATTTTTAAATATTCACTAGTTTCATGCATTAAAGTTTGATGTTCATTTAATAGAGCAGAGTGTTTAACATTTAATTTTTTTATTTCTTTTACATACCTATTATCTAATATCAATCTTAAACATAAAACAACTCCTAATGTTCCCCAAATTATTGTTAAAATTAACATTTTTACTCCTTATTTTTCAGCCCATTTAAGCAAATCTTTTCCTAGTCTTTTAGCTGTTTTATTTTGAAATGTTAAATGACAACTGTGACATAAAGTTATTGCATTATTTTTATTCCAACAAAGTTCAGGATATTGTTCTTTTGGCTTTATGTGATGAACATCCAATTTTTTATGATATCCTTTTAAATCTTTTTGTTTTATTCCACATAATTGACAAGTATAGTTATCTCGTTCTCTGATTTTCTCACAAAATTGACTCCATTTAATCCAGCCTCTAGAAATACTCCCATTTAATATAGCTTCTAATTCTGTATGTTTTCTTTTTAAAGAAACCCTACCTTTCATTTTTTGACTTTGTTTTTCTTTACTTTCTTTAGTATGATGCTTACCTGATATCCAAGGAATTATACCTTTTAATGCTTCGCTTATTTTTCTTTTATGTTCTTTGGTAAATGGTTTTCTTTTATAAACTCCTGTTGGCATTTCTACTCCTCTTATTTGCCCAACTCAATAAATCTTTACCTAATTTATGGGCAGTTTGGGGGTCTAATATAACCATATCTGTCCAAGGTTTATTATATTTAAACATATCGCTAGTATATTTTAATTTTTCTTTAAATGAAAAGTTATCATTTCCAAACCCTTGTCTAAAAAAACCTAAATCTATTAAAGGGTATTCAACTCCTTTATCATCTTTTTCCTGATATTCATAACTTAACATTATTCCTTCAGTACAACAATTACACTCATAAAACTTATTCCATATTTTCATTATTTCTCCTTCTAGGCATTAGCTCCCACTCATAAAAATAAACTTCTTTAGCCGATCCTTCCCAGAAATATCTAACCTCATATTTAATACCTTTTTCAATAACCCAAATAGATGTAATAACTCCATTTGTGTCTAACTCTAAAATATTTACTTTATCTAGTAGATCAAATTTATTATCTATCATTATGTTTGTCCTCTTTTATAAAGACTCCAGGATTACATCCTTTTTTCATTCCTTTTGGAGACTCTCCATTTATAGGAATACCTGACAAAATTCCAATATCAACTCCAAATTTTTTAAGAAGTTTTTCATGTAACTCTTCTTCTTGTTTTTTAGTTAAATTTAATGGCTCAATCGGTTCTATTCCATCTCTTATTATGGAAGGAATATATCCATTTATATATGGAAATTTTATTCCTTTAAATATGTCTATCATAGATCTTGGCTCTTTTATATATATAGCAGGTCTCTTCAAAATATTAACTGAAAACCATGCTATAGGAAAATGCCACAAACTTTTATAATAAAACTTACCTATTTTTATCATCTTATAATTCCTTTATTTTTTATCCAGTATATCCATCCGCTACTTCTTCATTGACAATCTTAACTTTTTTACTTGTAGCCCACTCAATACCTTCTATAAAACCTTCAAGTCTGTATTCACCAGAATCATGATAAGAATCTCCAAAATATTTAATTTTTTTCTTTCCATCAAAAACTTCTATACAATAATAATCTTCACAAAATTCTTTATCATCTTCATCATAATGTGTAACAACTTTTAATTTAATTATCTCATCACTTTTTTCCATTTTACAATTCCTTTATCTTTTCCCAAGGGAATTTATCTCTTCCAAAATGACCATAAGATGCAGTCTCTTCATATATAGGTTTTCTTAAATCTAAATACTCTATTATTGCTTGTGGTCTTAAATCAAAATTCTTTTTAATTATGTCTATTAAATTCTCATCATTCAAACCACCTAAATCAGTTTTTACAAATATACTAACAGGTTCAATTACACCTATCGCATAAGCTATTTGAACTAAACATCTACGACCATATTTGCTAGCTACAATACTCTTAGCAATGTGTCTAGCCATATAAGCACCGCTTCTATCTACTTTAGTAGGGTCTTTACCACTATTCCCAGTTACAAATACTCTATTATTTCTTCTAACTATTAATATACCGCTTGGTACAGTAAAGCAATACATTTTAGAATCTTTTGTTACGCACGGCTTAATATTTACTTTTTCTTTTCTACTATAACCATTTTTTATTCCAACATATTTATTCTTTTTTAGATTGACAATGTAACAAATAGATTTAATTGTATATTTATTTTTCTTTAATCCTACCCTATCATCAATTAAAATAGAAGTATTAGTATGATAAATAGACATAAATATAAACTGTACAAAATCTGCATCTTCTTTTTGAGTTGTTCTAAAACACTTATTAAGTATACCATCCCATTGAGTTACTTCTTTAGCTATAATAGCCATTTGCTCTTTATTTATTTTGTTTCTAAAACACTCAACCAAACTTTTACTGATAATAGGGGGGATAAAATAAAATCTTGTAAAATTATCAGAATTTGTTTTTTCAGTAAAAAAAGTATTGGAGTTTAATAATAACTGTTTTAATCTTTCGATTTTATTTTTCTTTTTTAAACTTATTCTAAACTTATTTTTTTCTTTATTTATAGTACCATCAGCACAAAATGCTACTTGTAACTGTATTTGATCATCTGATAAATTTATTCCTTTACATAGAGAATTATATTTAAAATAAACAGGTATTTCACCTCCAAACCCTAATTTTGCATTTTGATGCTGTTTTATTACATCTTTAACTTTTTTCTTATTAAGGTTATTTTTAGATGTTTTATAAACAATATCATGGTTTTCTGATAACACCATATCTATATTATAAGGAGTATAAAAATGATACATTTTATCAGCTTTACATTCTATATAATCTATAGGTTTTACAAATTCTAATATCCCATTATTCCATTGGGCAATTAAATCATTTTTATTATAAGAATTTATTTTTTTCCACCCATTAAGTGTTAAATATTCTGTTTCTGAATCTAAACAAAATGCTCCACCCCCATGACCTACTAAACCACCATAAGTATCTACTATAATCTTTCTGCCTGTTAACCCTGTATCAGCCACAGGTCCACCAATTTCAAATTTACCTGTAGGATTGATATGTATTTTCAAATCATTAAAGCGTAAACAAGGTGGGACTGTTTTATTAATAACTTTCTCAATAATATCTTGCTTTAAATATTCATAATAATCATAGTCTATACTTTCATGTTGGCTACTTATTACTATAGTAGTAACTTTCTCTGGAATATGTCCGTTATATTCAACAGTTACTTGACTTTTACCATCAGGTTTTAAATAACCCACTTCTTGACTCTTTCTAACATCTGCTAATTTTTTAGTTAATTTATGAGCTAAATATATAGGTAGAGGCATATACTCTTTTGTTTCATCAGTAGCATAACCTATCATCATTCCTTGGTCTCCTGCCCCACCTGTATCTACGCCTTGAGCAATATCTTTGGATTGGGAATGAATACTGTTTAATATACCAAAATCATCTGGATTATATCCTATTCTAGTTAATACTCTTTTAACTGTTTTATTAATCTCACATTCACCTTTAGTAGTTACTTCTCCAGCTACTATTATTAATCCATTAGTAGCCATTGTTTCTACAGCTACTCTACTCATAGGGTCTTGTTTTAATAAATCATCTAATATAGCGTCACTTATTTGGTCACAAACTTTATCTACATGTCCTTCAGTTACGCTTTCTGCTGTTATCAGTTTTTTCACTTTTTCTCCTCTTTATTGATTTATCTATATAATAAAAAAAGCAATACCAATGATAAGGTTTATTTTTCTTTTCTCCTATTACTGTGATAACTGAATGTCTTTGGTCTCTGGATATGATTTTTTTACATTTAGTACATATCCAGAAATCATCTCCATCTAAATAATCATCATCAAATATGCTTTTTCTATGAGTTTTCTCCACTTTACTTATTAAAATCTTGTATTGTAAAAATTTTAGAATTTTGTTTATTTATATTATTATTAAGATTTCTACCATATCCTAACCCTCTACCACGACCACCACCTCTTCCTAAACTCCTACCTATACTTCTTCCTAACTTCCTAAAAAATCCTTCTTTTACAGGTACTACACAATTCCCCATTCCTCTTCCAGTCATTGGTCCTTTTCCTTCAGGCCCTGTAAAATCTCTGTTTGGCATAGTTAAACCCTCCTAGCTCTTAATACTGTATTTTTACTAACATTTAAAATTTTTGCTATTTTTCTAGAAGAAAATCCTTTCTTCGTTAAATTTTTAACTTTTTCTGCTATCTTATATCTGATTCTATGATATTGTTTAGAACCTAAACGTTGCTTATTATGTAATGTGCAATGCTCAGATTGGGTCATTATTTGTAAATTGTTTTTATTATTATTAGTAACATCTCCATCTATATGATGAACAACATACTCTTTTGGGCAGTTCATTATTTTATTAGCTTTTTTTCTACAATATGTTTCTACTGTAGATTTAGCCAAATTATTTAAATTGTCAATACCACCTTTCCAATTAACGTGCTCTTTACCTGACTTAAAGCTAGTATTAGTAGCGTGTCTAGGCATTTTACTTCTCCTTTTTAATTTTATTTTTAAAATCTCTTTCAAATAATTTACAAGCATGTATATCTACAAACTCTGCCATTTTAAAGTCATCACAAAATAAATAATATTTATCATTTTCCATATAAGTCCACCAACGAACATTATCTAATAATATATCTTCTCTTATCTTAAAACTTTTTTCCATGTTTTTTAGGTCTTTTCTTATTTATTTCAATCTTCTTATTTAACTCTTTTTCTAAATCTATATCCCGTGCTCCACAATAATCAAAAATTCTTATACAACAATCTGCTAACTCTTCTCCAACATTATTTTTACTTTCATCTATTTGTCTCAATGCTTCTAATGCTTCAGATAACTCACTGTGCATTAAAGCAATTAATTCTCCATTATTTCTAGGCTCATCCCAGAATCCCTTTTCCACCGCTACTTGATGACATTTTTTACACATCTCATTTATATTCATCATCTTCTCCTAACAAAAAACTTATCCCAACAATCGAAAGCTATATAATAACCTATAAAACCTACTATCATAGCAATTATTTTATTAGGCATATTATTCATTATTGATGTAGTTGAAATAATTATTAAAAAAATACCAAGTTTTTTATAATCAAGATCCTCAAATGCCCATTTAAACCATGCAATTATTTTTTTCATATAGTCTCCTTTTTTCCAAAAAATGCATCATTATCCCATTTATTATTGTTTTCTTGTTCTTTCATAATATTATCTAGTAACTTCCATCCTTTTTGTGTTTTATTTACAACTAACTCTTGTAACTCTATTGGCATTCTTTCTTTATACCAATATCTTCTATCTTCTAATTTAATAGTTTTAATATAATCTTCTATTGGTAATTCACAATAATTAAATACTTTTTTTAATACTTCTTGAGTATTTCCTATTAAATCATCATAAATAACAGGCATAAAATCCATTTCTTTTCTTGCTTCTTCTAGATACTCTATAGTTTCTACCCATTTTTGAGATAATACTTTATATATTTTTTTAGTTTCTTTCATTAAATGTTGTAATTTAAATGGTCTCCAAGAATTTATAGTTTGTAATGGATTTCTATATATAGCAATAATTTTAGGATTGGGAAATATAGTAGGTAATATTTTTACAGCAAAAGATAAACTAGGAGATTTAGTAATAAATCTAGGTTCTTCTAATCCTTCAGTTAATCTAGCTTTTATTATCTCCTTTTGTTTCTCAGTAAAACTATCTTCAGTTATTAATTCTTTGCCCATCTGTA
>Ga0307928_10000029_pt1 | contig 73721 bp, 70 predicted proteins | sample AceLakmetagen232_FD_201815 | JGI IMG/M metagenome (GOLD analysis project Ga0307928, IMG submission 201815) | Saline water microbial communities from Ace Lake, Antarctica - #232 | ecosystem: Environmental > Aquatic > Non-marine Saline and Alkaline > Saline | place: Antarctica: Ace Lake...
AACGAGAACAAGAGAAACACAATACTGTTAGTACTATTTTTTTCAGTTTTTGTGGCTCTCTTATCTTGGGTTCTTGGCGAAGTATGGTTTCAAGGAGGCGGAACCTTAGGAATAATCCTCGGGATATTTTTTCTCATAATTTTTATTGCAATTAATTATTTTGCAGGAGATAAAATTGTACTCGGAATAAGTGGAGCAAAAGAAGTACAAAAACAAGACTACCCTTACCTATTCAATTTAATTGACGGACTTTCAATTGCGGCAGGAATCCCAAAACCAAAAGCATTTGTGATTAATGATACTGCACTTAATGCATTTGCAACAGGAAGAGATCCAGAACACTCATCAATAGTAGTTACCACAGGAATTTTACAAAAACTTAACAGAGAAGAACTCGAAGGGGTAATTGCGCATGAAATGAGCCACATAAAAAATTATGATATAAGACTAATGATGATGGTTGTTGTATTAGTTGGATTGAGTGCATTGTTAAGTGATATTTTATTGAGAAGCGTACTTTGGGGAAGACATGATAAAAAAGGCGGACAAATGCAAATAATTATGCTTGTAGGAGGAGTTGTATTAGCAATTCTTACCCCAATAGTTGCAATGGTAATCAAAATGGCAATATCCCGACAAAGAGAATACCTTGCAGATGCATCAGCGGGAATGCTTACAAGAAACCCAAGAGGATTAGCAAATGCACTAAAAAAAATTAGCGAAGACAAAGAAATTCTTGAAGCAGCAAACAAAGCAACATCACACCTTTACATTGATAATCCTTTAAAAAACAGAAAAGGAATGATGGATGGGTTATTTTCAACTCATCCTCCAATTCTTGAAAGAATCAAAAGACTTGAAGCGCTTTGATTAGCAACAATTCTTTTCGTTTCAAAAAGAATATAATACACAATACTCCTTAATTCTTTTAATGAAAAAAATTAGATATCTTATTGGATTGACTATAGCAGCAATATTTTTGATTCAAGCGACTGGATTAATTATATTGATCCCTTTAGAACTTACATTTGATTTTTTTGGACAAAGTCAAGATTTGATAATTACTGCAGGAATTCTTTTTCTGATTATTATTGCAATTCAAGTAATAGAAAAACTAGCATCTGAAGCAGTTAAAAGAAATTTTAGCACTTCTGTTTTTGACGAATCTTACCACTATTTATCCACTGCATTCATTAGGACTTTTATAGCCCTCTGGGCAGCCATATTCACATACGCTTACTTTGGAGGAGAACTTAGTATAGAACTAATTAAAACCACTGAATTCTTGAACTATTATTTAGTCTGGTTCGTTCTTGCAATCACATTTATTGAACCTGTAAAAATAAATTATAATGAAAGAACTCAATTCCAAAATCAAATGACTGCATTACAAGAAAAAGCAAAAAACAAAGAGTTGAATGTTCAAGAATTTATTTCAGAACAACAAAAAATTGGTAAAAAATTATTAAAAAAAAGGAGATCTGAATGAAAAAAATAATCTTAATTGGTTTCCTGTTGCTTTTTTGTACAATTAATTTTGCACAAGAATTTAGACCATCAACTGTAAAATCAATGGATGTAACAATTACTTCGGAAATTAATGGAAGTTTTTCAGGTGCAATTAATCAAGGAGACACTTTAGAATTATTTTTTCTTTCAATACAAGAAGGATATGGTCAAGATATTTATTATACAAACGAATTCATGGAAATTGGAGGGAAAAAATTCACTCCAACAAAAGTTACAAAAAATGAATTAGATTATGCTTCCTATAAAATAAATGATTTATACAAATATGCAAAAACCCCAATTTTTAAAATTGTAAGAGAAACAAAAATAAAAAAAACTGCAGAAATTGGATTAGAAGAAGACTATGATTTATCTGAAAAAATAATTAATTTTGATAGATTTCTTGAAGAAACTGAATACATTGAAGTTAATGATTCAGAACTACAAAGCAAAGCAATGATTGAATTTAATTCAAATTCAGAAATTGAAACAATAAGCGAAATAACGAAATGGGTAAATACTAATATACAATATGATTTTGAAAATTATTATAATGGAGTATACTCCGCAAAACAAACATATAATTCTGGAGCCGGAGTATGCGATGAATTCGCAAATCTTACCGCTGCATTCATGCGAATAAAGGGAATACCTGCAAGATATGTTACAGGAATAAGTTATGATGGAGAACGATTTGGATTACACGGCTGGGTAGAAGTTTACTTACCAAATACTGGCTGGATTGGAGTTGACTCTACTTATGGAGAAGCAGGATATGTTGATGCTGCACATTTCGCAATAGCAAAAACTTTTGATGCAAACAAAGCAATTGATTTTTCAGCAAAAACAAAAAGCAAGAAAAAAATCACGATTCAATCAGAACCAAGTTTGGATGTTGAACTAAACTCAATTGACTTTTTTAAAAATCTTATTAATGCAGAAATAATAAAACCTAAACAAGTTCAAACAGGAGAAACATTTGAAATAACAACAAAATTAACAAATACCTCTGAAAAAAATGCAATCTTTCCAATCGAATTAATATTACATGAAAACTTCAAATCAAATGCCAATGAAAAACTTATTTACTTTAAAAAAAATGAAACAATAACAATAACTTGGGAAATAAACGCACCAGAAGAAAAATTTGAAAACGGGTATTATGATTATGGTTTTTTGTTACTTCTTCCTGACGGAAATATATCAGATACAATAAAAGTTATTCCTGAAAAAGAATACGTTCAAAATAAATCAAATATTCAAATAAAAGATATAAGCCCATTTATTTCAAATAAAACATTAGAAATAAAAATAATACTTGAAAATCTTGGGGATAAAAAAGGAGAAACTGAAATAGAAATTTTCTTTGAAGAAAATCAAGTGGATGGAAAAAAAATAGAGTTAGACGCATTTGAAGAAAAAAAACTAAGTTTTTTAATAAAAAATATAAAAGAAGGAAAAGTAACAGTAAACATTATAGGTGATGAAACACGAAAAATCGAGTTTACAATTCCAAAAAAAGAAACCGAAAAAATAATTTCTAAAGAAATACCCCTTGAAAATGCTCAAAAACAAGAAAATAATGAAGAAATTTTAATTATAGGATCGATAAGTATTAGTATAGTATTCCTAATAGCCCTAATAGGATTAGTCTTATTGAGAAAATGACTTTTAAAAGGATTTGTGTTCGGAAATTATTTTATATTTCTTTTTTAGAGGATTTGTCTTGGCTTTTTCTTTTGGCCAAGCTTTTCTTTTGCCCAAAGGGCATGAAAAAGAAAAGGTTGCGACCGTGGTCTAGTGGTTATGATTGGGCCTTGCCAAGGCTCAGATCCGGGTTCAATTCCCGGCGGTCGCATTTATTAATTTTTAAGGCACTTCCAAATTATTTCAAAAACTTCTTTTTGAATTTGGTTTATGTTCCTTGAAGAATCAATTATAATAATATTTTCATTAGGAAAAATTTCTTTTAATGAAAGAAAACCTTCCCGTACTTTTTCAAGAAAACCTTTTCTTTCAAAAGAATCAAACCCATCTCGATTAGAATCATTACTAATTCGTTTAAGCGATGTTTCAGCAGAAACATCAAGAACAAAAACTAAATCAGGGACAATAAAATCGGAATGTAATTTTTTTATTTCTTCAATTGAAATTCCTTGTAATAATTGATAAACAAAAGTACTGTACTTAAAACGATCACACAAAACTATTTTTTCTTGTTTTAAAGCAGGAATAACTTCCTCACACAAATGTTGTTCTCTATCTTTAACATATAATTCAAGAAACAAACTTGCATTGCTTTCAGGAGAAGAACTCGTTTTCAATAATTGTCTAACTTTTAATCCATATGCTCCGTTGGTTGGTTCCGTAGTAACAAGAATTTTTTCTTCAGAAACCCCTTGTTCTAAAAGAAGTTTTTTAACTCCTGAAACTATGGTTCCTTTACCTGCCCCATCAATTCCTTCAAAAACAATAAACATACTTTTCATATAATCTAACTAATGATTGATTCTTTATTTTAATTAAACTCACAAAAAAACATTAGTTTTAAAATCTTGTTCAACTGAAATTACTCTAACGCATCTGTGGTGTAATGGTAGCATTAGAGCCTTCCAAGCTCTCAGTCGGGGTTCGAGTCCCCGCGGATGCATTCTTTGTTATTTCTCTTTTTTTGAATTATAGATTAAATTTAGTGCAAGATCCATTTCACTCATTCCATTAAGATAATATTTTGCTGTTGTTTTAGTTGATTTCTCCTTTGACCTTAATAAAATTCCAATCCCTTTTTTAGAAACTTGTTTAAAAGCAGGTTCGTCAGTTTCGTCGTCTCCCGCATAAATAAAAAAACCATTATGCTGGTTCATTATTTTTCTCAGGGTATCTCCCTTATCAGGAAAATTTCTAGGTAAAAACTCAAGACTCATTCTACCTGGGACAATTTTAAGGAGCTTTTTATCACGCAAAAAAAGTTTTGTTATTTTAAGTACCTTGCGTTCAAGAACCCAGCTCTTTGATTTTTCTACATTGCGAAAATGGAAAACTAAACTAGTAGGTTTCAATTCAATAGTTGAACCTCTAAAGCTTTTTGTAAAAGGTAAAAGTAATTTTTTTAGACTTAAAAGCTCTTTTTCTAAAACTGCTTTTTTTTCTGGTAAAAAAGAAGAAAGATAGATTCCCCTTTCAGGAATGAGCATCGCATTCTTTACAGGAACTCTTTTTTTTAAGAAACTTAAAGGTCTGCCACTTAAAATAATAATACGAACGCCGTCAAAATTTGAAAGCGCCCTTAAAAAAGAAATTCTTTTTTGAGATATTTTTGGAGCGCTTGCTTGCTTTCTTATTCTTGTAAGAGTACCATCAAAATCAAGAATTAAAATCAATTTTTTCCCAAGAAAATTCTTTTCAATTTTTGGAAAAGAATCTAAAAAGTTTTTGGGATTAGTGGACATTTTTAATCAATTCTTTTTTTGATTTCAAAATGTAAAGCTCTTTAAAAAACTCTTTTGCCCAATCAAAAACATCATGGTCTCTAATTCTTTCCCTCTGCACTTGCAGTCTCCATTTTTTTTCAAATGAAGACATACTTAAAGCTTTCTCGATTGCTTCCACTATTTGAGATGTGGAAAAAGGATTTACTATTATTGCTCCATCTTTTAATTCCAAAGCAGCTCCTGCAAACTCACTTAAGATCAATACACCTTTAAAATTTGATTTACATGTAACATATTCTTTTGCAACAAGGTTCATCCCATCATGAAGAGGAACAATTAAGCCTATCTGAGATAATCTATACAATGCAGCTAATTCCTTCTGAGAAACTTTTTTTTCAATAAGATTAATTGGTTTCCATTTAGAAGTAGCATATTTTTGGTTAACTTTAATTATTAATTCGGTACATTCCTTATAATAGTCTAAACCTTCGCTCAGATTTGAATAACTTCCAGTAATTTTTGAAAAATCAAGCAAAACAAACTTTCCAATTAAATCAGGCCTCTTACTTAAAAGCTCATTCACTGCAATGATTTTTTCCTTAATTCCTTTAGAATAAACAAAACGTTCAACACTTATTGCAACAATTTTGTTTTTAATATTGTACTTTTCCTTAACCTTTTCCAGATAAGATTCAGTAAACTGCTTTCCCCAGTTATCAAATTTATCAAAATTAATGCTTATTGGAAAATCCTTAACCTTTGTGTAAAGATCGCCTTTCAATACTGCGTGGTAATCTCTGTCAATTTTTGATTGCTGGGTTCTCTCACAACAACGAATAAAATTATTACAATAATGCTTTGTGTGAAATCCCAAAAGATCATTATGAAGAAGACCTGCAATTGCTTCTCCAGCCCAAGGACAACGAATAAAAATTTCCCAATCCGGCCAAGGGATATGCCAAAACAAACCAATTGTTAAGTTCTTATTTTTTTCCTTCAAATATTTTGCACACATTGCAAGATGATAATCCTGAAGCCAAATAACTGCTTTCTTGTTACCAACTTCATTGAGAATATGCTCGGCTACTTTCTTATTAATTTTTTTATACTCTTCCCAATCAGACTTGACAAATAAAGGACGATAAAAAGATAAATGCGAAAGAGGCCAAAAACTTCCAGGCCCAACATTAGTCATTGCTTTTTTTTCTTTTTCAGTTAGTTTAATTCTGCGCAAAGTATACTTCCCATCGGCAATTGGAACGCGCACTCTTCCCTTTGAATCAGTTAGTTCAAAATCACCATCAGAAAGACCAAAAGCAAGCCAACTACCATCAATTGCCTGCATTACAGGGTCCAAAGCAGTTACCAAACCATCAGCACCCTTTTTCTCTTTAATTCCATCTACTTTTTTAAAATGAGAATACGGTTCACTCTTAGATGCAATGACTACCGTCTGCCCAGAAAACCTTTTTTTAACAAACTTTTTTAGATCCTTAAGACTGCCCATAAAAACGCCTAATTAATTATAAAAATAAACATAATTCTTATAAGGCTGACTAAATTAATAATTAGAAAACAAAAAATCAAATTAATTTTTCAAGTGCTTTTTTTACTTCTTCAAAAACTTTTTCTTGAATTTGGGAAGCATCAATTAACTCAATTTTTTTCAGCTAGAAAAAGAGCTGGCAGTTCAAGGAAAATTCCTCTAACCTTTTGTAATAGATTACTTTTTCAAAACAAATGTGCAATTAATTTAGTATGAAACATTCAAAAATGCAAACAATTGGATTAGAACGAATTTACAGATTGTTTGAATTGGCAGAACAAGAATTTGAATTACATTCTGAACGAAGCAACAGATATGTTGAAATTATACTTGAAATTGCAAAAAAAGCAAGAATTAGACTTACTCCCGAATTAAAACAAAAATTTTGTAAAAAATGCGGTGCTTTTTTAAAAGAAGGAAAAAATGCACTAATTGAAGAGCAAAAAGAAAAAATAATTGTAGAATGTCTTGAGTGTAAAACTAAAAGAACAATAAGAATTAAATAATCTAAAAAACTAATTACAATTACTATGCAAAAAGCACAAGGAGCACTCGAATACCTCCTACTAATCGGCGGAGCCGTACTCGTAGCAGTAATCGTAATAACCCTACTCTTAGGATTAGCAGAACAAGGACAAACAGACACACAAGCAACAGTTAACAGCGGATTAAGTTTAATCGAACAAAAAAGAGCGGACATTATTAGTGGAACCGTAAGTGGAACTGGAGGAACTCAAACAACGGTTGATGCAACGCTTACTGGGTCGTTGTATGCTACTTCAGGCAGTTGTAATACAAACACTACTTTCTTAACTGCAACAGATTTACCCATTTTTGGCATCATGGACTTTGGCGGAGTACTAAGATTCACAGTTCCAATTGCGATACCTGCAGGAGCAACAATTAACACAGCCACACTTGGACTTTACGAGTATATCCAAATAGGAGCAGAGAATTGTACAGCATCTGACCCGTTGCACATATACAAAAATAGTTCTTTCATCTGCGAGCAGAATTATAACTTAGTTAATGATACTGGAGCGCCTTCAGGTGCAGATGTTATAATTGCCCCTGCCCCAAATACTTGCGCTGTTGGATACAAAACATTCGAAATCAATAATGCTATTCCTACTGGAACAGATATAATTATTTTGGAAATACGTGGAAGTGACACAGACGGAGCATTTGCAGCAAGAGGTTGGCATGGATTCGACAACACCAATCCATTGAACAATCCACCAACTCTCAAAATAACTTACACCGCATAATTAAATAATCTAAAAAACTAATTACAAACAACATGCAAAAAGCACAAGGAGCACTCGAATACCTACTACTAATCGGCGGAGCCGTACTCGTAGCAGTAATCGTAATCACACTACTACTAGGACTAGCAAACCAAGGACAAACAGACACACAAGCAACAATTGACAGCGGATTAAGTTTAATCGAACAAAAAAGAAACGAAATCATCGGAGGCGCAGGCGCAAATGATTATGTTGTGACATTTACTGCAGATAATCTTTATTCAATAGGAAATGCTCCTCCAATGCCTCTAGTTACAAACGTAATAATGCGAATAAATGGAATCCAAGTTGGACCTTCAATGGATGTTCAAATTGTGCCTATTGGAGTATCTGCTTTACAAACCTACAGTATTACTATTCCAAAAAATGAAATTAATCCAGGAACAGGACCTGTAACAAAAACATTAGAATTATACTATGACCCCGCAGGATGTTATGCTGGATGTAGTGCAAATGATATTAATTTAAGAGTGAAAACAATAAGTGTTACAAATACTAATTGGGCAACAGCGGATTGGAAATATAAAACTTTAATAACTTGGGATGATTGGGAAAATGGGGATGATAAGCCCTGTTATTACCACGAGTGTCTACATGCTAGTTTGGTTTTCGATTAAAAGAAATCGATCCTGCTAAAAACCCTCAAAAACTCACCTTTTTAAAGCTTTTTAAGGGCAATTAGTTTACTTCTAATTCTTATTAGGAGTTTGTCTTCAATTGAAGATTTGAACTAACATTCTCCGAAAGGAGAAAAACAAAGTAAAAAAAGGTGAAACATTAATGGGAATTTTTGATGTACCGACAGCAATGCTTGTTGAAGAAGTTGCTAAGGAACTGAAAAACAAAATAAAACAACCTGATTTTATAGATTATGTAAAAACAGGTTCGCACAAAGAAAGAACACCAAACAATCCTGATTGGTTTTATGTCAGGAATGCAAGTGTACTATATCAAATTTACAGAAACGGAGCTTCTGGAACAGAAAGCCTTAGATCATATTATGGAGGCCGAAAGAACCGAGGAGTAAAACCTGAAAAGAAAAGAAAAGCATCAGGAAAAATAATTAGAGTTTGTTTACAATCTCTTGAAAAAGAAGGTCTTTTAAAAAAGGAAAAAAAAGGCAGAATTGTTACTGGAAAAGGTGAAAAACTTCTTTATTCAAAAGCAAAAGAGCTAGAAAAAATTGTTGTTGAACAAGAACAAAAAAAAGCTCAAGAAAAACAAGAAAGGCTTACAAAAATAATGAATAATAAGAAAAAAGCAGAACAAAAGGCTGATGCTGAAAGAATACACGAAAAAAAAGAGGCTGAACATGGGCAGCGAAGAACTGAAGCAAAAAAAGCTTGAGGAATTAAAACAAAAATACATGAACCAACAGGAGGAAGAGCAGAAAGAGTTTGAAATAGAAAACCAAATGCAAACCCTACTCAAAAAAGTTCTTGACGAAGAAGCAAGAGCAAGATTGAGCAATGTTCGATTGATAAATAAAGCCCTTTATTCAAAGGCTTTTCAAGCGATTATGGGATTAGTGAAAAAAGGATTTGTAACAGGAAAACTCAATGATGCCCAAGTAAAAGAAATTTTAATGCAATTAAAAAGCAAAAGAGAAATTTCAATTAGGAGAAAGTGATTTTATGGGAACTAAAACTGAAGAAAAAAAAGAATTCTTAATTTCTGCAAGAAAAGAAATTGGACCAGGTTTAACTAATGCACCAGTATGGATTCTGCAAAAAGCAGGAAAAAGAATCTGGAATAAAAAAGCAAATAAACACTGGAGATCAACAGACCTAGGGACTTTGTTCAAGAAAAAACAAAGAGAACAAGGAAAAATAGAAAATATTAAACATATGAAAAGCGGTAAAAAATTTAAAACTGCAACACTAAAAAAAGGAAAGGGAAAAAAATGAAAGGAACACAAGCAGAATACGTTATAAATTTAGGAAATGCGTTCATGTTTCCCCCTAAAAAAAGAATTAGAAAAGCATTAAACGTGATTCATAGATTTGTAAAAAAACACACAAGAAGTAAAGAAACACTAATCAGCAATGAAGTGAATAATTACTTACATGCTAATTCAAAAAATATTCCAAGAAAAGTTGAAGCAATTCTATTAAAAGAAGACGAAAAAGTAATTGTTTTCATTCAAAATGGAAAAGAACTAAAAACTTATCTTAAAAAAAGAGAACAAGAAAAGAAAAAGAAAGAAGAAAAAAAGAAAACAAAAGAAGCTAAAAAAGAAGATCCTAAAGATAAAGAAAATAAGGAAAAACTTGAAGAGAAAAAAGAAAGAGAAAAATCAGCAAAAGCTTCAGAAATAAAAAGGAAAAGTAAATAAAAAAACAGGTTAATTTGAATGAACTTTGAAAGAGGCACTATAAGTAGTAGTCCATATGTAGGAATATTTTCTTCAGTAACGGAAGAAGTAGCTCTTCTTCCTTATTCCGCACTTTCAAAAGAAGTAAAAGTAATTAAAAAAAAATTAGAAGTAAAAACCATTCAAACAAGCTTAGCAGGAACTTCACTATTAGGTCTTTTATGTGTAGGATTAGGAAACAAATTTGTTGTTTCAGAAATAACAAAAAAAGAAGAAATAAAAACACTTGAAAAAGAAGGACTTGAAATAATGCAAATTGAGGATTATACCTCTACAGGAAATTTAATAGCATTAAATAAAAATGCAGGGGTAGCAAGCCCATTATTAAAAGAAGAAACAATAAAGAAGTTAAATTCTTTTTTTGGAATAAAATTCAAAAAACTTAGGGTTGCTCAAACTGATTTAGCAGGAGCATGTTTAACAGTAACAAATAAAGGGTTTATTGCACATCCAAATATTACCGAGAAAGATTTTTTAGAACTTGAAAAAAATTTCAAAGTAAACGGAAAAGCAACAACAGCAAATTATGGAGATTTATTCGTGGGAAATGATGTAATTGCAAACACTAAAGGAGTAATTGCAGGGGCATTAACTTCAGGAATAGAATTATCAAAAATCGACGAAGGATTAAGAGGGGAATGATATGGAAGAAAAAACATTTGTGATAAACGGAACATACCGAGACCAAGGCGAAATAAAAAAATTTGCAAAAGAAATAAACGCAAGTAATGAAAACTTTGCAAAAGAAAAAACTCTTACTGAAATCGGTTCAAAACATAGAATAAAACGGCAAGGAATAATTATAATTAATATAACTGAAAAAAAAGAGGAATCTAAATGACTGAACAAAAAATGAAATTAACTGGAAATCAATTAGTACAACTTGCTCAACAGGAAAGACAAAAATTAGCAAAAATAAATCAACGAGCAAATCAGTTTAGAAATTTTAAAACCGAATTAAGAGCGGCAAAAGATACTCTTGAAGAAATAAGTCAAAATAAAAAAGGCGACAAAATAATGATTAATCTTGGAGCGGGAATATACATTAATGCAAGTGTAGACAATACTGAAACTGCAACAACCGGCTTATCAGGAAATATTTTCAAAGAAAAACAAATAAGCGAAATTACAAAAACATTAACTAAAAAAATAGAAAGCATAGACAAAACAATGGTTCAAGTTATTGAAGACCAACAAAAAACCATTTCAAGAGTAACACAACTTGAAAATATTATTTCAGCTGGAAAACAACACATGCAAAAACAACCACAATAACTGGCGTTGCAATTATGTTTGACTTTCTAAAGAAAAAAATAACTAATTTTACGGATAACTTAAAGTCAAAACTGGAACATGCAAAAAAAGAAATTCCAGACGTCTCTAAAGAAGAAATAGAGGGGAAAAAACACCAGGAAGAAATAAAACAAGTAAAAAAACCAATTAAAACTACTGGACAAAAAGAAGCAGAACCCTCAACAGAAGAAACTGCGGGGAAAAAAACTCCAGAAACTATTGAAGAAACTAAAAAAGAGATAGTTGAAGAAACACCTATAGAAAAACCAATAGAAAAAGATACTCAAAAAGAAGAACTACTTAAGAAAGAACCTTCTAAAATAGAAAAAAAACTGGAAGAACCAATTGAAGAAAAAATTGTTGAACTTAATACTATTAAAGAAACCCCTATTGAGGAACCTGAAAAAGAAATAATTAAGGAAGAACCAGTAGAAGAAATTAAAATTGCAGGAGAAGAAAAAACTGCAATTGAAAAAGTAACTGAAATAAGAAAAGATGAAAAAAGAGAACTTAAAACAAAAGTAGGAATTGGAAAAAAATTATTTGGTTTTCTTGGCGGAAAAGTAAAAATCACTGAAAAAGAAACAGAAGGATTTTTTGATGAATTCGAATTAAGTTTACTTGAATCAGATGTTGAACAAGAAACAGCAAATGCAATAATTAAAGAATTAAAAGAAAGACTAATTGGAAAAGAAATTTCAAGCAGACAAGATGTAAGCGAATTTTTAAAAAACGAAGTAAAAGAAACACTAAAAAAAATAATGGAAACAGAACACATTAATGTTCTTCATATTGAAAAAAAACCATTGAAGATTCTTTTTTTAGGTCCAAACGGAGCAGGTAAAACAACATCCATTGCAAAACTTGCAAACTATTTTATGAAAAATGAAAAAACAGTTATACTTGCAGCAGGCGATACCTTTAGAGCAGCCGCAATAGATCAACTTGAAGAACACGCAAAAAAACTTGGAGTGAAATTAATCAAGCACAATTATGGAAGCGACCCAACAGCAGTTGCATTTGACGCAGTAAAAGCAGCCGAAGCAAAAGGAATCGATGTAGTATTAATTGACAGTGCTGGAAGGCAAGATACAAACAAAAATTTATTAGAAGAACTTGAAAAAATGCAAAGAGTAATAAAACCAGATTTGAAATTATATGTTGGAGAAGCATACACTGGACAAGCACTTTTACAACAGGCAACAGAATTTAATAACAAAATAGGGATAGATGGATTTATTCTTACTAAAATTGATACTGATGTAAAAGGTGGAACAGCAATTTCTCTTCTTTACACACTAAAAAAACCAATTGTTTTTGTTGGAACAGGACAAAGATACGAAGACCTACTTGAATTCAAACCAGAATTTATAATTGACCGAATTTTGTGAATACTATTCTTAATTTAATAACTGTGTTTTGCTTTTTTTAAACGGTTGCTTTAAAAACTTTTATTAATTCGAATTGTAAAGTGATGTTACATGAAAGTTAATGAACTAAAAGCAAGAAGTCCAGTTCCAGAAATTGAATTGGAAATCGTTTCAAAAGGTGAAGTAAGAGAATGGGCTAATGATAAGGGCTCAGGCAAAGTATGCAACTGTGCAGGAAAGGATGACACAGGAGAAATTACTGTAAGCCTATGGAATGAACAAGCAGACCAAGTTGAAGAGGGAAATAATATAAAAATAACTAGTGGATGGTGCTCAGAATTTAGAGGACAACTGCAAATTTCTCCCGGAAAACAAGGAACACTTGAAGTTTTAAAATAAAAACGCTTAAATAAGGGCTAAAGTAACGAATTACTCGTTTTAAAAGCAGAGGAATGTTTTATATATGTCCTCTGCAGCAGTATATATAGGATTGGATTTTCAACAAATAACTATTTCTTAGTAGTGTGTTTTTTGCTTTGAGTGAAAGGCATTTGTTGGCGTCCGCTATGGAATACTTCGGAGGAATTTAATATGAATGGAAATAGAAGATCAAGATTTGGCGATATCCCAGTTAAAGAGGGAGATACATACAACGTAGAAATTGAAGGCGTTGGAGAAAAAGGTGACGGAATTGCAAGAGTAGAAGGTTACGTTATTATAGTGCCAAATGTTCAAAAAGGAGATAAAGTTAAAGTAAAAATAAATGCAGTAAGAGGAAAAGTAAGCTTTGGAGAAGTAGTTGGTGAAGGAGAAGCAAAAGAAGAAGTTGTTGAAGAAGTAACAGAAGAAAATACTGAAGAAACAACAGAAGAAGATGCTTCGGAAGAAGAACCAACAGAAGAAACTGTAGAAGAAGAAGCTCCAGAAGCAGAAACTGCAGAAGAAAAAACCGAAGATGCTTCAGAAGAAGAAACTGATGAAGCTCCAGAAGACGAAGAAACAACAAAAGAAGACACTGTGGAAGAAGAAACTCCAGAAAAAAAGGAGGAGTGATTAGATGACATCGTTAAATGACCTTTTAGGCATTGATTCTTCAGAAGACTTGAGACAAGAACTTCTTAAACAAGAATTCAAAATGAGAAAGAAACAGCCAGAAGCTTGGACTAAAACTAAGTATAGACCCTATGCTAATTTTAGAACAAAAAAGAAAGAAACAACAGACGTTACTAAAGAAACAGCAGCAAAAGAAGTTGTTACTGCAAAAGCATAATTTATTTAAATATTAAATGGGGATTTTTCAATGAATCCTCTATTTAATTCTTTTTTTATTATATTTTCTATTACTAAATAATACTATAGTGAGATTAATGGGTTTAGGCGAAAATCTTAGAAAAGCAGTTGAAAAATTAAGGAATAGCTCTGAAATAGATCAAGATACTGTAAAAGCAGTAGTAAAAGAATTACAAAGAGCATTGATTTCTTCAGACGTAGAAATTGGCTTAGTTTTAAAACTTAGCAAAGAAATTCAAGAAGCGGCATTTCAAGATTTACCAAAAGGAATCAGTAGAAAAGAACACATAATTAAAGTTACACATGACAAATTATCAGAAATTCTTGGAGGACTTACACAGTCTCCAGAAAAACCAAAAAAAATTCTTTTAGTAGGACTTTTTGGATCAGGAAAAACCACAACAGCAGGAAAGTTAGCTAAATGGTATATTAAAAGAGGATTAAAAGTTGGAGTTATTGGAGCAGATGTTTTTAGACCCGCTGCAATTGAACAATTACGAATTGTTACCGAAAAAGCAAAAGCACAATTTTATAGTGATGAAAAAGAAAAAAATGCCGAAAAAATAATTAAAATAGGATTAGAAAAATTAAAAGAAACTGATTTGATTATTTGTGATTCAGCAGGAAGAAGCGCTTTAGATGAAGAACTAACAAAAGAAATTAAAGCAATCGACAAGGCATTTGAAGCAGAAGAAAAATGGTTAGTTATTGGCGCGGATGTTGGACAAGTCGCAAAAAAACAAGCACAAGCATTTCATGAAAGTGTTGGAGTTAACGGAGTAATAATAACCAAAATGGATGGTTCAGCAAAAGGAGGCGGAGCATTAGCTGCTTGTCATACTACTGATGCAAAAGTTTATTTTATTGGAACAGGAGAAAAAATAGAGGATTTACAAGAATTTGATGCAACCAGATACCTAAGTAGATTAATGGGTTATGGAGACCTTCAATCATTATTAGAAAAGGCAAAAGAAATACAAGAAGAAGACAGTATTGATCCTGAAGAATTTTTAAAAGGAGACTTTACTCTGCAAAGTTTTTATGAACAAATGAAAGCTACAAGAAAAATGGGGCCACTTGGAAAAGTAATGGATATGATGGGTATGGGAAAACAAGTGCCAAAAGAATTTGCAGAAATGGGAGAAACAAAACTCAACAAATTTGGATACCTTATTGATTCAATGACAAAAGAAGAAAAATTAGAACCTGAAAAAATAAACAAAAGTAGAATTGCAAGAATCTCAAAAGGAGCCGGAACCACACAAGACGAAGTAAGAGAATTACTTAAAAATTTTAAACGAATGAAAAAAGTATTTAAACAATTTAATGGAATAGATACAAAAAAACTTGAAAAAGGAAATGGAATGGACATGGGGAAAATCCAAAAGATGTTTGCAAAAAAGAAAAAATTTAAAATTAGGTGAAATAATGATTGATTTACTAATTCTAAGACAAGCCTCAATAATTATTGCCTCCCTACTTGGAAGTTATACTGATATTAAAACAGGATATATTTACGATTGGATTACTCTACCATTAATTGGAATAGGCGTTATTCTAAACTTAATTGAATGGAACTTAATTGGAATAGGTTTAGGAATAATTGTTTTTGTAATAGGTTATGCGTTGTACTACACTGGAAAATTAGGCGGAGGAGATGTAAAACTGTATACTGGAATTACTCTTACATTACCGTTTTATGCAAATGGAATATTTATTTTATCAGTAGTAATTCTATCCGCATTAAGTGCGATTGTTTTCTTAGCTAGTTATTTTATGATAAAATATTTTAGAAAAGGAATAAATTTTAAGTATAATGAAGAAGGAATAAAAAAAGCAATTTTGTTTTTAGCAATTATTACAATTTATTTTTTTGTGCTAGCTCAATCTAATATTGTGTCCTCAGCATACATACTAATTTTAGGCGTGCCATTACTTTTCGGAATTGTTTTTGTTGCATTTGAAAAAGGAATTAGAAAAGAATTTTTCTTAAAAAAAATTAAATTAAGTGAAATGGAAGAAGATGAAATAATAGCATTCGATTTTATGGATAAAAAAATTGAAACTGGTTTTAAAGGAATATTTGGGGAAAAAGAAAAAAAAGAACTCGAAAAAAAAGGAATCAAAGAAATATTTGTTTACAGAAATTTACCAAGATTTGGAGCATTTATTTTTATTGGAGTAATTATTGCCATTGCATTTCCTGAATTCGGGTTCTTTATTAGCAACGGCGGATTTGTATGAGCAACTACATGGACCTTGCGATTAAATTAGCAGAAAAAGGAAGAGGAAAAGTAGAACCTAATCCAGTAGTTGGAGCAGTAATCATAAAAAATGGAAAAATTATTGGAAAAGGTTACCATAAAAAATTTGGAGAAAACCACGCAGAAATAAATGCAATTGAAAATGCAGGTTCAAAAGCAAAAAACGCAGAAATGTTTGTAACATTAGAACCATGCAATCACCAAGGAAAAACAGGGCCATGTACAAAAGCAATTATTAAATCAGGAATAAAAAAAGTGCACATAGGAATTCTTGACCCAAATAAAAAATCCAAAAGCGGAATTAAAGAATTAAAAAAACATAAAATAGAAATTATTGTGGGCGAAAGAAAAAAAGAAATCAAAAAACAATTAAACTGCTACATAACTAATATTGGGTTACCTCAAAGGCCTCACATAACAATCAAAATAGCACTAACCACACAAGGAATAATCTCTTTTGGAGACGGAAAATCAAAGAAAATTAGTGGTACTGCTTCTTTTATGTTCACACAGGAACTTCGTAGAAATAATGATTGTGTTCTTATAGGGGTAAACACCGTTCTAAAAGATAACCCAAAATTAACTGTTAGAACAGGGGGTAAAACGCCCATTAGAGCGATTTTGGATTCTAATGCTAAAACTCCAATTAATTCACAAATGTTTTCAGAAAAAGGAGTAACATTAATTTTTTGTTCTGCTAATGCACCATTGAAACGAGTTAATGCTCTTGCAAAAAAAGCAGTTGTGGTTATAGTTAATAAATCTAAATCAGGGGTTAATTTAAAAGAAGTTTTTGAATCCCTTACTTTAATTGGGGTAAATAATGTTCTTGTTGAGGGTGGAAATAAACTTAATTCGAGTTTGCTTGAACAGGGGCTTTTTGATAAATTATTGCTTATAGTGGCGAATAAAAAAATTAGTAGAGGTTTGAAAGCATTTAATTTAAAAAAGAAAAGAAATGTAAATATTATTAGAACAAAAAAAATAGGTAAAGATTTGTTAATTGAAACGGAGAGAATTGCATGAAAATCGCGGTAACTGGAAGCAATGGTTTAATTGGTAAATCATTAGTTGAAGAATTAAAAAAAAGAAGAATCGATGTTATTGAATGTGATAAAAATAACTGTAACATTCTTAATTTTTCAAAATTAAAATCAAGATTAAAAGGCGCAAATGTTGTTATTCATTGTGCGGCTCAACTTGATGAAAATGCGAAAAATCTTTTTGAAGTTAATGTTAAAGGAACAGAGAATGTTTTAGAAGCAAGTGCAGTTAATCATGTTGAACAATTTATTTTTTTAAGTAGTGTTGGTGTTTATGGTGCTACTAGAGGAATAAAAACTGAAGAAACAAAACCTAATCCAATTACTAATTATGAAAAAAGTAAATTTTTAGCTGAACAAAAAGTTCTTTCTTATCAGGAAATGTTTCATACAACAATTCTTAGACCTGCAATTGTTATTGGAAAAAATGAATATTGGAAAAAAATAATTAAATTAATTAAGAAAGGTTTTCCTCTTATAGGAAATGGAAAAAAGAAATGGCAAACTGTTTGTGATGAGGATGTTGTTAGTGCAATTATTTTTTGTGTTAATAATGAAAATTGTCTTGGAGAAACTTTTATTGTTGCTGAACGGAACCCTATTTCGCTTAAAGAATTAGTTAATTTTATTAGAAGTGAAAGTGGTTTGAAAGGAAGTGTTTTTTGTATTCCTGAATTTGTTGGTTTTTTCTTTGCAAAGATAAACAAATTTGTGAATATTGTTCCAATGTTAAATACTGCTTATGTTAATCGGCTTTTGAAAGAAAGAATTTATTCAACTAAAAAACTTGAATCTATTGGTTGGAAAGCTAAATTTTATGCAAAAGATAGCATTAGAAAAATTATTTAATTATAATTTTTCTTTTCCTGCTTTAGAAACTGCTTTTGCTAATTTTTGCATTAATTCTTTTGTTTTAGAAAAATCATTAGAAATATTTTCTACTGCGGTTCCTACATGAATGATATCAGCACCTGAACTAATACAATCATAAGCGTACTTTTCATTTCTTACGCCGCCTGCAATTAGCAAAGGGATATCAATTAATTTTTTTGTATACGCAATCATTTCTTTTGTTACTGGTTCTGGAGCACCTCCACCAGATTCTAAAATGGCGAGTTTTGAACCCATATATTGTCCAGCTAATGCAGTTACTCCTGCTAAATAAGGTAAATTTCTTGGAATTAATTGTGCTTTTCCTACCCAACCAACAGCTCGGCCTGGTTCTACTAAAATATAAGAAGTTGGAATTACTTCAATGCCTATTTTTTTTATTGGAGCAGCTGAAGCAATTTGAGCTCCACTAATATAGTAAGGATCATTACTATTCAATAAAGACATGAAATACATTGCATCAGCATGCTTACTTATTGAGGCAATGTTTCCAGGGAATAAAATAACTGGCAAAGAACAATTATCTTTTACTTGTAAAATAGTAGAATCAAGAATTTCTCCTTGCGCACCTACTGAACCGCCAACAGCAATAGCGTCAATTCCTGCTTCTTCAGCCATTTTTCCGATTTTTCCAGCAACTACTGCATCTTGATTAGGTGGGTCAATAACAGTAAAGCAAAGGCCGCCTTTTTCACTTATTCTTTTCGAAATTTGTTTGTAAACCTTGTTTTGCATCATATAAAATCAACTAATAATGTAACTTCTAAAAGCTATAAAAAGGTTAGTGGAACAGCAAAGACATTTAAATCAAATGCTTTTTTTATTTCAATAATTCTAAAGCAAAATCAAGATTTTCTTTTTGATTAGATTTTAATATTTTTCCGTGTCCTGTTAAAAGTAAATCGAAATCGAGTTTTTTTAATTTTTCAATACTTTCAATTAATTCTTTTTTATTAGAAGAAATTAAATCACTTCGCCCTACAGTTCCGTTGAATAATGTGTCTCCGGAAAATAAAATCTTTTTTTTCTCGTCAAAAAAACAAACTCCTCCTTTAGTATGTCCTGGAGTTTCTATAACTTTTAATTCAAAATCATTAACTTTGAAAACTTGATTTTTGAAAAAAATATTTACTTTTGGAAAAAACTTTTGATTGAATGCACTTGCAACAGTAAAATCGTTATCTTTTGTATTAACTAATTTTCCATCATATTCAGACATAAACATTTTTACGTTTTTGAAAAGAGCTGCTCCGCCAATGTGGTCAGCATGCCCATGAGTAAATAAAATAGTTGAAATATCCTCTGGAGCTAATCCTATTTCTTTTAATTGTGAATTCAAAAAATCAGCATTTGCTTCTAATCCCGCATCAATTAAAATATTTTCTTTTCCTTTAATCAAAAAAACATTAGAACTATAAGTTTTAGAAATTAAAGCAAAAACGTTTTCATAAATTTCTTGAAACATAAAAAAACCTTAATAACTTACTTAATAAAAAACAATTATTTACTCCATTGTTCTAACAAATTAATTAAATCTTTATTTTTAATACAAATTAATTCAAAATTATTAAAATTAGGGACAGGAGTTATTTTTTGGAATTTTTTTTCCAATTCATTTGCACTTATTTTACAATTATCATCGATAAAAATTATTTTTTCATAAACCTTCATTTTTGGCATTTGTTTAAACGCTTCATAATAATTTTTTATTAAGGGATCATTATGAGTAATGAAATAATCAACTAATGGTTTTAGTTTTTGTCCTTTTTCTTTATTTTTTCCAGAGTGAATTAAACAAACATCAAAATTTCTTTTTTCATTTAACCAATTTAAAGAAACATCTCCAAAAAAACAAATCACTAATTTTTCATTTTTTAACATAGTAGAAATTGCTGATTGTTTTAATTTTGATATTTTTTTTGGTTTAAGAATAACGTGTTTTTTTTCTTCCACTAACTTTTCAAAACCAGAATCTAAAAAACAATTAAGTACTTTTTTTTCAATAAGCCTATCAGTTTCATCAATTAAAATTGGACAAGCATAATCTTTGAATAAAGAATAATTAATTACAAATCCTTCTCTTCCTGTTTTGCTTGTGGGTCCATCAACAATAATCAAATCATATTTTTTTCCTAAAAATTTTTTCAAAAATTTTGTATCATACCAATAATATTTTGAGTATTCTTTAATTGGAGCATAAATGTAATTTACTTCTGGATGTTTTCCAACATATTTATAATCGTGTTCGATTGAATCAACTTTGTAAAGCAAAGAAAAAATCCCTGAACTTCTACCACTACCTAATTCTAAAATTTTTCCATTAGAAGGAATATTTTTCAAAACCCATTCAAAAACACTTGAATCTAAAACACATTTCTTTTTTCCCTTTTTTTGCTCTTTTTTTAATTCTTTAACCAAAGAACAGTATTTTTGTTTGTTGTTCATAAAAAAAAACCATTAATTACTAAATTTTTGACCATTCATTTATTTAACCTTTAATAGATTAATTTTTGTATGGATATGGATTTAAACGAATTAAAGCAAAAAATCGTTTCTTTAAGCAAAAAAGATGACGCGGAAATTAATAATTTAATTGAAGCAAAAAAGGAAAAATTTTCAGGATTATTAACTGATTCTGGTGCTGCATTTATGATTGCTAAGGAATTAGGCGTAGAACTCGAAAATAAGGTTACTGCAATTACAAAAATTAATTCTCTAAAAGATGGAATGAGTAATGTTGATGTTATTACAAGATTAAAACAAGCATATGCTCCAAGAACATTTGATAAAAATGGTAAAAAAGGAAAACTTCAAAATTTAATTCTTACTGATGAAACTGGAGAAATTAGAGCAACCATTTGGAATAACGATGTAAAAAAATTTACAGAACAAGAAATAATTATAGGCACTTGTTTAAAATTTTCAAATTGCACAATAACAGAGTATAATGGAACTCCCCAATTAAACTTGAGTTATAATAGTACTTTTACAATAGAAAAAGAAAGTGAAGAACTTCCTAAAATTAAAACAGAAACAACAGAAATTGAAGGATTAGATTCTGGTTTAAATAACTTAACAATCAAAGCAACAATAAAAGACATTTATCCCTTAAGAGAATTTGAAAACGAAAGAGGACATGGAAAAGTAATGAATTTTATTTTAAAAGACGGGTTAAGCGAAATTCGTGCAACTGCTTGGAATGATTTATGTGAAGAAGTAGAAAAATATTCTGAAGGGGATAAAATTTTAATCGAAGGCGCTTACACAAAAGAAGGAAGAGACGGAGTAGAACTTCATTTAAGTTGGAGTGCAAGGATTCTTCCTTTAAAAAACTGATTTTTATAAAACAGAAATAGAACGCTCCCCGCTGTGAACAGTTGGGTTCGGAGTGGCAATGACGTCTAACATTATTTATAAACTCCTTAACATTAATCTATAGAAAACTAAGGCATACTAATGGGGAAACTTTTGCCAAAAAGAACTCTTCGAAAAAAGTATAGCCGCTAAGGAGGTTTTTGAATGGCCGAAAAAAAAATAACAGCAATACAGGACTTACCAGGAATTGGTCCGACAGCAAGCGACAAACTAATTATTGCAGGATATAAATCACTTGAAACAATAGCCGTAGCATCGCCAGGAGAATTAATAGAGATTGCTGGACTTGGAGAAGGAACCGCAGAAAAAGCAATTACTGCTGCAAGAGATGCGCTTGAAATGGGTTATGAATCTGCAGCTAAATTAGCAGAAAAACGAAGACTTGTTGGAAAATTAACAACTGGAAGCCAAGAAATTGATACTTTAATTGGTGGAGGAATAGAAACCCAAAGTATAACTGAAGTTTATGGAAAATTTGCAAGCGGAAAAACTCAATGGTGTTTTCAAACAGCAGTTACAGTTCAACTTCCAAAAGAAAAAGGTGGATTAGAAGGTTGTTGTTTGTACATTGATTCGGAAAATAGTTTTAGACCAGAAAGAATAGTATCAATTGCAGAAGCACAAGGACTTAATCCTGAAGAAGTATTAGAAAAAATTTTTGTAGCAAGAGCATACAATTCAGATCATCAAATGTTATTAGCTGAAAAATCAGAAGAAATAATAAAAGAAAAAAATATCAAACTGGTTATTGTTGATTCTTTAATGGCTCAATTTAGAGCAGAATTTATTGGAAGAGGAACACTTGCAGTAAGACAACAAAAACTAAACAAACATATGAGAACTTTACAAAAACTTGCAGAAGTTTATAATGTTGCATTACTTGTTACTAACCAAGTAATGTCAAGACCTGACATTATGTTTGGAGACCCAACTGCACCAGTTGGAGGAAACGTTGTTGCACACGCTTCAAAAACAAGACTTTATTTAAGAAAAAGTAAAGCTGATAAAAGAGTAGCAAAATTAGTTGATTCCCCTTCACTTCCAGACGGAGAAGCGATTTATAGAGTTACAAACGAAGGAATAATTGATGTATAGTCCTACCGAACGAAGCATTCAATAGAATGCAAGTGAGTGTGGACGCGTACCCCCACCGCCGCAACGGTGGAAGGAATAATTGATGTTTAAAGCAGTTAAATTAACTGCTTTATTTTTTTTATAAAATAATTTCCAAAACATCCAATTCTAAACAAACGGATTTATTTTCAAGTAAAGAAGAAATATTAGGATTGGTTCTTTCTTCATCCCCGGAAATGAATTCCTTAATATATAATCCATGAGAAGCAAGAATTTTTACCTCAAATTCATTCTCGGAAAGAATATTTGCTTCAAGAATAGTAGCATATTTTATTCTGTCTTTTAATACTCTTCTTTTTTCAACTCTAATAGGAGTCTTTTGGATAATACTAATTTTTTTATTAATACTTAATTTTTGAAATGATTCTTTAGTTAATTTTTTTTCACATTTACATTTTGCAAAATAAATTTTTTCAAAAGAAGTGTTTTTTAATTTTATTACTTTTTCTTTAGAAGAAAAAGATAAATTTGAAACCGCAATTTTTTCAGAAAAAGAAGAGTTTATTTTTTCTTCGATTTTTTTAAGTGAAACTTTTCTCTTTAGGGCTTGTACCAACTCAATTACAAAAGGTCTTCCTTTCCCAAGCATTCTAACATCAACATCTTCTCTACCGCAACCATGAAACTTTGATTCTTTAGAGTCAAAAGCAGGCAACACAATTTTTTCAATTAATTCTTGAACAGATTCTTCAGACAACTTGCCTTTAAAATTACAATTTTTACAACCTCTTCCTTTACACTTAAAACAATAATGAAATGTTTGAGCTATTTTACGAGAGAATTTTTTGTAAACCCCTTCGATAAAAATATTTGAAGGAGTTGTTTGGATAATCATTCTATCAAAATTTAATACTAAATATAACTCATAATCAATATCAACTTGTTTTGCTTTAAACTTAGATTCAATAAAGGAAACAATTTTACCCCGTAATTCTTGTTTTAATTCCCACTTTGTTTCGGATTCACTCCAAGAAATACCTATTTGAAAAGAACTAAACTCGCAAGGAGCCACTGCTTCAGAAACTGCTGAAAATAAATCTTTTTCTAAAAGTGAAGGGATGTTTATCATATCCATAAAAAAAATACTACTGAAAAGAATTTAAATTAGTTAATCCTTATTTAGAACATGATTTGGGTAGAATTGCTTCTTGGAACAATAATGACTGTTATTCATTTTTACTCAGAATTTTTTTATAAAAAAATACATAAACACCATGAAGAACTCTTAAGTTTTTCCGCAGGATTGTTTATTACCTTAATTTTTGTTTTTTTGTTGCCTGAATTCTTTATGGGTAAAGAATTATTAGGAAATGATATTTTTGTTTTATTAATTAGTGGATTTGTTGTTTTTCATTTGAGTGAAAAATATATTTATCAACACATAAAAAATAAAAACCGATTAATGAAAAACCTAGCAGAATTACACGCAATTGGTTTTTTCGTTGATCATTTTGTTGTAGGGATGGCTCTTGTTTTTGCATTTAGCTCATCTAATGAACTACTTGGAATTATTGTATTTTTTCCTTTATTGCTTCACACATTTGCTTCATCTATTTCACTTACTCATATTGACACTTATTTTAAAAATAATCAATTAGTTAATCTTGCTCTTTCTACTGCCCCATTAATAGGAATAATTTGTGCAGAATTATTAAGCCCTGAAAAAGCGATTTATCACGCGGTGTTTTCTTTTATACTAGGCGGTCTTTTGTATGTTACAATAAGAGATATGTTACCTAATAAAGAAATAGGAAACCCAAGATTTTTTTTAGCCGGGTTTGGTTTAGGGTTAATTTTTTTTATTTCATCTAATGCATTATTACTAATTTAATTAGAATTAATAAATTCATAAACTGAAAAAGAAGAAATTACTCCTTCGGCAGATGCAGTTATTACTTGTTTAAATAAATTATCAGTAACATCCCCTGCAGCAAAAACTCCTCGAATGTTTGTTTTACTGTTTTTATCAATAATAATTTCTTTTTTAGAATTGGTTTTTACTCCAATAGAACTAGCAAACTCTGAATTTGGTTCTGCTCCAACTTCTACAAATACCCCGTCAAGTACAAGCTCTCCACCTTCTTTAAATTTTACTCCTTTAACTTTAACGTCTCCAAAAATTTCTTTAATATTTTTATTAAACATTATTTCAATATTTTTTTTCTTTTCTAATCGTTCAAGACTAATTGGTTCAGCCCGAAGTTTATTTTTACGATAAATAATAAATACTTTACTTGCATGGTCAGCTAAATAAAGTGCTTCTTTTATTGCAGAATCACTGCCTCCAATAACTGCTACTGTTTTTTCTTTAAAAAATCCGCCATCGCAAACTGCGCAATAACTAACTCCTTTGTGTTCAAATTCTTTTTCGCCAACAACATCTAATTTTCTTCTTGTTGTTCCAGTTGCAAAAAGAATTGCTTTAGAAGAATAATTTTGATTAGAAGTTTTAATTAAAAAAGCATTATCTTTTTTTTCTACTGAGATTACTTTACTATTAACTATTTCCACTTCATTTGCTTGAACGTGTTTTTTTAAATTTTCAGCTAAATCCCAACCAGTTATTTCTATTGCCCCAGGCCAATTTTCTAACTTATTAGTATTTATGACAGTTCCACCGATTATTTCGCCAATAACTATTGTTTTTAATTTGAATCTTGCCGCATAAACTGCAGCAGATAACCCTGCGGGGCCAGCACCAATAATAACAAAATCGTATTTTTCCATTTAATCAACATAAATAAGAAGTAGTAATTTATTAAAAAATAAGGGGGGTGAGCACTGTTTTACAGCACTCAATCACTCATTAATTAACTAATTATACCCCGCAACCACCGTCAGCAGCTGTATCAGTAGAATCATCAAACCCAAACCCTGTAGTGGGGGTTGTTGAAGATAATTCAGCAGAACATCCGTCTGGAGTATTATTAAATGCTTGACAAATGGTTGATAATAAACCATCTGCGTTTCTTGGAGCCCCTTCAATTAATTTTCCATTTAAAACTAATCCTGGACTTCCCCAACCTCTAGTTGATTGAACTTTATACTCTTCATTCAAACTTTTATCTATGTCATAAAGAGGAAATTGTCCACTTAACCAAGTGTCTTCTGCTTCAAAATTTGCAGTAATATTAAACTCAGAATCTGCATTTGCAATACAAGTATCCAAAGCAGTAACATCTACTCCAGTAGTAACAAGACATTCTTCAAAATTTCCCGCTTCAAGAAAACAGGTTAAATAAGGCACAAACTTTTCAGTTTGTTCTTTTTGAATACAATAGTCTCTTGTGTTTTCATCAATTTCTATTTTGCTATGCATTACATAATCAACAAACCTAAGTTTGAAGTCGATTGAATCTCCAAGAGATTCAAGAACTGGAAGAATTCCTTTTTCTGATTGTGTTCCATAAGGACAATAACTCATTACAAATAATTCAACTTTTGGTTTGTCGCTTTTTTGTAATTCTATTTCCACAGGGGCTTCAGAAACTTCAGGAACTTCTGGTTCAGGTAAATCTTCATCCAAATCTAAAGCAGTGCCTAAAATAATTTTTTTTCCGTCAGGAGTTACATAAAAATTCACTTCTCCGAGTGATTCTCCATCTTTATTTGCAGATACCGCTATAGAGTATAAATTATCAGATACTGAATTGAAATCAGTTATTTCAAAATCGAAATCGGATTGAAATAATGCAACTGAATTAGAATTTAAATACTCTAAAGTTTTTGTTTTTAAGTCTGATTCAGAAAGAACAGTAACTCCATTATCGTTTCCATCAACCAAAGTTACGCAACCATTAGGAGTTCCCTGCGGGAAACCAAATGCTCCAATTACAGCACCTAAAATAATTGAAATTAATGCAATTCCAATAAAAATATTTATATTTTTACTAATAATTTCTTGAATTTTATTATTTTCTTCGCTCAAAAAAACAACCCCCTAAAAGTCAAATGATTTAGTATAAATAAGTATTAAATTTATTATAACACAATATTAAAAAAGCCTCTTATATTACAAGTAAAATTACTACTTTTGGAGAAAACCTTTATAAAAATAACTTAACAATTGTTAATTATGGGTGTTTACTTTCCTTGTGAAATAATGAAATGGAAAATTCTTCCGGCAATAAGACGTGAAATGACTATTTATTTAATTAATGAAAAAAAAAATTCTCGTAAAATAGTTTCTAAAAAACTTGGTTTGACTGAAGCAGCAATTTGTCAATATTTAAAAGGAAAAAGAGGGGGAAATTTTAAATTTGGTGAAACTGAACTTAAAAAAATTAAAAAACTTGCAAATAAACTAATGCAACAGAAATCAAATGATGGGTTGTGTTTTATTTGTAAAGAATTTGATTTGCCTAAAACAATGTTAAAAAAAGCGATAAATGAAAAAGAGGATAAAAAATGAAAAAAGTATATTTAGATTACGCCGCAACAACTCCTGTAGATAAGAAAGTTTTGAAAGCCATGCTTCCTTTCTTTTCAAATACTTTTGGAAATGCTTCTTCCCTTCATTCAGTAGGATTAAAAGCAAAAACTACTCTTGAACAAGCAAGAAAAATAATTGCTAAATCTATTGGAGCATTGCCTGAGGAAATTATTTTTACTTCAGGAGGCACCGAATCGAATAACCTTGCAATTAAAGGAATTGCTTTTGCTAATCAAAAAAAAGGAAAACATATTATAATTTCTTCAATTGAGCATGATTGTGTTTTAAATTCTTGTAATTGGCTTAAAACCCAAGGCTTTGAAATTACTTATCTTCCAGTAGATAAAAATGGATTTATAAAAATTAAAGAATTAGAAAATGCAATTAGAAAAGACACTATTCTTGTTTCAATTATTCATGGAAATAATGAAATTGGAACTATTCAAGACATTAAAAAAATTGGAAAAACATGTAAAACTAGAGGAGTTTATTTTCATACTGATGCTTGTCAATCATTTACTAAAACAAAACTAAATGTAATACAACAAAATCTTGATTTAGTTACTATTAATTCGCATAAGATTTATGGGCCTAAAGGAGTTGGTTGTCTTTTTGTAAAAAAAGGAATAACTATTACTCCTTTACTTCATGGCGGAGGGCATGAAAATGGAAAACGCTCCGGAACAGAAAATATAAGTGGGATAGTTGGTTTTGCAAAAGCAGTTGAAATTTCTAATGAAAAAGATATTATAAAAATGGAAAAACTCAGAGATTATTTAATTAAAAAAGTTCTTAAAATTCCAAATACTAAACTTAATGGGGATTCTAAAAAAAGACTTTGTAATAATGCGCATTTTTCATTTAGTTTTATTGAAGGAGAGTCTCTTGTTCTTTTTTTAAATCAAGAAGGAGTAATGGGGTCTACTGGTTCAGCTTGTTCTTCAAATACATTAAAAGCAAGTCATGTGATTTCTGCAATCGGAGTTCCTCCTGAAATTTCTCACGGAAGTCTTAGGTTAAGCCTTGGAAAAAACACTACTAAAAAAGAAATTGATTTTACAGTAAATAAAATAAAAAAGGTAGTTAAAAAATTAAGATTAATGAGTCCTCTTGGAGGTGAATCTAATGTATAATAAAATTGTTATGCATCACTTTAGTAAACCAAAAAACATAGGGGAAATAAATAATGCTGATGGTGTGGGAAAAGTAGGAAATCCTGTATGCGGAGATATAATGTGGTTGTACATTAAAGTAAATAAAAAAAATAACACTATTAAAAATATTAAATTTAAAACAATGGGTTGTGCTGCAGCAATTGCTACTTCTTCAATGGTAACTGAATTAGCAAAAGGAAAAACTATTGAGTATGCATCAAAAATAACCAAACAAGATATTGTTAATGAACTTGAGGGCTTACCTCCTCAAAAAATTCATTGTTCAATTCTTGCAACTGAAGCACTTATTGAAGCAATTTATGATTACCTTACAAAAAATAAATTAGATGTTTCTAAACATATTCAAAAGGAACATGAAAGAATAATAAAAACGCCTATTTGCAAATAATAATTATTCAAAACCACTTAATAATTCACGAATAGCTTTTTCTTTATTTTTTGAACTTATTACTCCGGATGCAACAAATACTCCTTTTGTCCCAAGTTCAATAGCTTTTTTTACATCTGCAGAATTTTTTACTCCTGCACCAGTTATTACTTGAATTTTTGGATTTATTTGATGAATTGCTTTTACTGAATCTTCAATCAATTCTGGTTGAGCAGTACTAACGCTTATATCTCCTCCAATTAATTCTGGGGGTTCTACTGCAATTAAATCAGGATTTAATTTAGCAAGTTGTTTTGCTCGTTCAATTGATTCTGCACAAAGCATTATTTTAAGACCAATTTCTTTTCCTCGTTTTACTGCTTTTTCTAAAAATTCATTACTTACTTTATTTTCCGCATGGTTCAACACTGTTCCGTATGCCCCTGCTTGTTTAATTGCTTCGGGAAGAATTTTTCCGGTATTAGAACCATAATTTATTGGATCTATGTGTTGAGCAAATACTTTTAATGAACAATTAGAAGCTACTTCTTTCAAATCTATTGCTTGAACAACAGGAATTATTTCTACTTTTTTTTGAGCAAAGGAAGTCATTAACTTTGCTAATTTTGTTGCATTTGAACCTGTGCTTTGTTCGTATGTTTTAAAATTTATGAATAAATATTCAACCATCATAACCACTTTTTTTTCTTAAAAAATAAAATTAACAAAATTGATACTATTAACATTAATACAAAAATAAAATAATAAGTATATGCCCCAAAAAAATCAATTTCGGGAAAAGAAACATTCATCCCATAAAATCCAGTTATAAGAGTTAAAGGCATCATTATAGTTGCAATAACTGTAAGAACTTTCATTACTTCATTTAATTTGTTTGATTGTACTGAAACATAAACGTCTAACACACTTGTTACTAAATCACGATAAATATCAACCATATCAGAAATTCTAATTAAATGGTCATAAATATCTCTAAAATAAATAGAATATTTCGAATCGATTATTTTTGAATCTGTCCTTGATAAAGTAGATAATATTTCTCTTTCAGGAGAAATACGTTTTCTGAATTCGATTAATCTTCTTTTTAAATAAAAAATTCTTTTTAGTGTTTCTTTGTCTCCGTGATTAATAAATACTTTATCTTCAATTTCATCTGCAAGAGAATCTAATTCATCAAGAACGGGAAAATAATTTTCAACAATAGTATCAATAATAGTATATGTCATGAACGATGGACCTTTTTTCAAAATATTTGGATTTTTTGAAAGATTTTCTTTTATGGCATCTATAGATGGTAAACTTCTATTGTGTAAAGTTATTATAAAATTTTTTCCGATAAAAATATCAAGTCTTGAAAAGAAAAACGATTTGTCTTCTTGGACAGGCTCATGAAAAGTTATTGCTAAATGATTTTCAAAATCTTGAAGTTTTGGTCGAAGATTAGAATCGAAAATTTGGTCGCAAGCAAGAGAGTGAATTAAAAAATGTTTTTTAAGAAAATCGAAATCTTCTTTACTCGGATCTTCAACATCTACCCATACAAAATTTTTGTTTGTTTCAGATAACTGAGCAGACGTAATGTTATTTACTTTATTATTTGCATATTTTAATATTGATTGTATCATTTTACTCAATTATAGAAAATAGAATCTAAGTATTTAAATATTCCTTAATACGCAACTCTAAAATAATTACTATCCTATCTATTATTATGGAAAAAGAACAACTTACGCTTTTAAAAAAGTTTAAAGAAAAATTTGGTTCTTCAAAAGAAATAACTCTGGCATTTGAATTAATTGACCAATGTTACTCTAATCCTATTGAAAAAAAGAAGGCAATTATTCATTGTTCTAAAGTAGCTCAAGCAGTATCTGATTTAGATCTTGAAAAAACTGCAATTATTGCAGCTTTTCTATGCCTACCCCCTGAAAAAGAAGAAATAAATGAAAAAATTGAGGAAAAATTTGGAAAAACTATTGGAAAAACCCTTATTGAATTACTGGATTTAAAAAAAAGATTTGCAAAATCTCTTTCAGTTAATCCTGAAGATAATGAAAAATCAAGAAAAAAAATATTAGTTCTTCTTTCAACGAATCCCACAATAGTAATCATTCAACTTTGTGAAATGCTTGTAAACCTAAGAACTTTAAATCAATTACCTAAAAATGAAAAAACTGAACTTGTTTTTGAAATTAAAGAAGTTTTTTCTCCATTAGCACACAAAATAGGATTGTACTTTGTTAGTGCTGAAATGAATGATTTAGTGTTTAAATATGAAGAACCGGAAAAATTTGCTAAAATTGAAAATGCAATAAAGAAAAAAATTGCAACAATGAAAAAAGATGTTGAAGAAACTCAAAAAACCATTGAAACTGAATTAAAAAAAGCAAAGATAGATGCCGAAGTTTCAGGAAGAATAAAATCTATTTATAGCACTTATGAAAAAATGAAACGAAAAAAACTGCCTATAGAAAAAATACATGACCTTATTGCACTTAGAATTGTAACTGACAGTACAAAAAATTGTTATGAAACATTAGGACTTGTACATAGTACATGGATTCCTCAAATAAGTGAATTTGATGATTATATTGCAAAACCAAAAGAAAATGGGTATAAATCACTCCATACCACTGTATTAAGCCCTAATAAAAATTTTATTGAAATCCAAATAAGAGACAAAGAAATGCATAATTTTTCTGAGTATGGTATTGAAGGAGCGCATTGGGCTTACAAAGGAGAAAAAAAAGATAATGCATATGAAAAGAAAACTTCTTGGACAAAACAATTATTAGATTGGCAAAAAACAAGTGGTAAAAATGCAACTGCTGATCTTTTTGGAAAAGAAATTTTTGCTTTAACCCCTAAAGGGGAAGTCATATCGCTTCCTGAGAATGCAACAATAATAGATTTTGCTTATGCGGTACATTCAGAAGTCGGAAATAAATGTAAAAGTGCAAAAATTAATGGGGTATTAGCTCCATTAAATTCAAAAATAAATAATGGAGATGTTGTTGAAATAATTACATCTCAAAAACAATTACCAAAAATGAATTGGTTAAACTTTGTTAAAACACAAAAAGCCAAGCAAAAAATAAGAACAAAATTACACATTCAAAAAATACAAAATAAAACTAATAAATTAAAAAAAGGGTCAAGTCAAGCTATAAAAACAAATAATAGTAAAGTTAAACTTGCAAAATGTTGTTCGCCTATTCCGGGAGATGAAATTGTTGGTTTTAAAACAACAAAAAGAAAAATTTCCGTTCATCGAATCGATTGTGAAGAAATTTTAAAAATAATAGGTGAAAAAGTTGATGTTGAATGGCAAAATAAAGGAAATAGTTATGAAATTGAAATTATTGTAAAAGCAAAGGACCGATTAGGTTTGCTTAAAGATTTGCTAACTGTTTTGTCTTCGGAAAAAATTAATATTGACTCAACAAATGCAAGAATTTCTTCAAGTGGAAATGTGGATTGTAAATTTGTGTTAAATATAAAAAATTCTACTCAACTTGAAAAGGTAATTCAAAAACTTCTAAAGGTAAAAGGAGTTTCAAAAGTAACTAGATAAATTATTCTGTTTGAAGTGCTTCTATAGGGTCCATTTTTGATGCGATAAAAGCAGGATAAAGTCCTGCAATTAATCCAATGAATAAAGCACCCATAAAAGAACCTAAAAATAATTCAAAAGAAATAATTGTGGTCAACCCAAAAAAAGTTATTACTATTGAAAGAAAATATCCAAAAATAAGCCCTAATATTCCTCCAATAATCCCAATAAAAACAGATTCGTAAACAATAAGCCCCATAATGTTACTATTTGTCCAACCAACTGCTTTTAATGCGCCAATTTCTTTAAATCTTTCAAGAACACTCATTAACATTGTATTAATTATTCCTACTGCTGAAACTATTGACGCAATTGAAGCAAGAACTACAACTAATAAAGTTATTCCGTCAAATATTGCTCCAAATTGTGCAGAAAAATCACTCATACTTGAAGCTTTAACATCAGAACCATAAAGAAGATTTACTCTTTTTGAAACAAGCCCATCCTGAGAAGGATTTGCCAGAACAAGATTAACAGCACTAACTCTATCTTTAGGATAATTAGTTACTTCTCTTACAGCATCTATTGGCCCAATTATGACATTATTTGTAAAATCAGAACCCGTAGTAAAAACTCCGATTATTTTAAATGAAACATCATTAATTTTTAATTTACTTCCAACCGATTTTTTATATTCTTTTTGTAGAGTTTCGCCAATTAAAATTACATGTCTATCTTTATCTGAACTTTCTAAATCTCTTCCGGCAATTAATGTGCCTGAAAAAGTAGATTGTGTAGCATTTGTAATTTTATCCAAACCAAACCCAACAAAGCGTATTCCTCCATATGAAATCGATTTCCCATCAATGGTTTTTGGGAGTTGCATTATCAATGGAATTGCTGCTTTAACTCCTTGAATTTTATCAAGTTTTTCCACTATTTTTGAATCAAGATAATTCAAAACAGGGTCTGTTGAATTTAAAGGAGCTACTCTTACACCTTGAACTGAAGTTATTGCTTCTTCAATATCAAATCTTATTCCATCTACTATTGAAACAAGGGCAATTAATGAAGCAACCCCAATAATTACTCCTGCTAATGACAAAAAGGTTCTTACTTTATGCCTTAACAAATTTGAAAATGCAAATCTAATCAATTTATCCTCTTCCTATTTTTGTTTACTTCAATTTGGGTTATTTTTCCATCAAGAATAAACACTTTTTTTGTTGCATACTCAAGAAGAGAAGGATCATGAGTAACAAGAACAAATGTTTTATTTTCATTAACATTAAGTTTGTACATTAATTCAACAATTTGTTTTCCAGTAGTAGAATCAAGATTTCCTGTTGGTTCGTCTGCAAAAATTATTTCAGGATCATTAATAAGTGCTCTTGCAATAGAAACTCTTTGTCTTTGCCCGCCTGAAAGTTCATCGGGTTTGTGAAGCATTCTGTCCCCAAGTTTTACTAATTTAAGAAGTTCGATTCCTCGGTCTTCATATTTTTCTTTGTCCCCGGGTAAAGGTTCAGTTGGAATTACTACATTTTCAAGAGCATTTAAAGTAGGGATTAAATTAAATGATTGAAAAATGAATCCTATTTTTTTTCTACGAAGCATAGCCATTTCCCAATCATCGTGGTCTTTTATGTTTTCGCCATCTACTAACACATCGCCCCTGGTTGGTTGATCAAGAGTTCCAAGAATATGCATTAAAGTACTTTTACCTGAACCACTTGGCCCAACAATAACAATAAAATCTCCCTCATCTACAGAAAAAGAAACCCCGTCAAGAGCTTTTACTACAACCCCACCTAAATGATATTCTTTGAAAATATCTTTTACTTCAATTATTGTTTCTTTTTTTTTCACTTGTTCAACTCCTCAATGCTTCAATAGGGCTAAGTTTCGAAGCCATATAAGCAGGATAAAGTCCTGCAATTAATCCTAAACTTATTGCAAAAGAAAAACTTGTAATAACAAGTAAAGGAGTAATTTGGTATTTTACTCCGGCAATAGAAAATAAAAATATATCAACTCCAAAACCAAGGAAAATTCCTAAAATTCCACCAAAAACACCTAAAAAAAATGCTTCATACATTATCATTCGCATTACATTATTATCAGTCCAACCAACTGCTTTTAGTGCGCCAATTTCTTTAAATCTTTCAAGAACACTCATAAGAATAGTATTCATTATTCCAATTCCTGCAACAACACTTGAAATTAATGCAACTGCTATTGCCATTAATTTAAGGTTTCCAATTATATCTTCCATTTGCTGAGCCATATCCTCCTGAGTAAAAACAGTGATATCTTCACTATACTTGAGTTTGAGAATATTTGCTACTTGGGTATCTTTAGTAGTATCATCTAAAAAAATACTATAAGAATGAACATATCCCGGGGCAAGTGAACTTAGGTCTCTTGCATCTTCTAAATTAACTACAATCATGCCTGAAACAAAATCACTTTCAGAATTAAAAATTCCATGTACTCGAAATTTCTCTCCATCTATTTTTATTGTAGAACCAACAAATTTTTGATAATCGTCAACAATTTTTTGTCCGATTACTGCTCCTTTTGTATCAGAAGAATCGATTGTTTTTCCTTTTTTTATGTCGCCTATCCATCCTTTAATTCCTGAAGAAAAAAATTTATCCGTATCAAGTCCATAAATTGTTACTACTGCTAAAGAATCTAGCACCACGGGGGAACCGTCAATTTTTTGAGGCATCACCCATATTTCAGGGATGGCAGCTTTAACATTAGGAATTGTTTCAAATTTTGGACCAAAAGATGTTTTCAATTTTGAAAGGGTTTGATCTTGTGCATCCTTTTCAAGAACCATTATTGCTTTAAATTGTCCAATGACGTCATCAAAATCTTGAGTGAACCCATCAACAAGAGAAACAAGAATAATTATTGCTGCAACTCCTATTGCTATTCCGCTTATGGAAAGCGCAGTTCTTGTTTTTCTTCTGAAAAGGTTAAAGAATGATAATTTTATCATCGTGATTGCTGCCTTAGAGCTAATTGTCTAAAAATGAATTTTGCAACAAAATAAACCATTGCTAAAACAACTGCCAACAAAATTAAAATTAAAATATAAACTATTGGATTTGTTGGAGGCGCTGCTTCAATAAACAAGGAATATTCTTCTACTAATGTTTGTTCATTTCCTAACTCATCAATATAATTTATTGTTATTATTCCTATGACTTCGCCTGGTTCAGCGTCAAGCATGGTCCCTAAATTAAAAATTGCTGCTTCGGAATCATCATTATCAATGTTTCCTAAAAAGGATTTTTTAGCACCAGTTATTCCTTCTCCAAAATCAACAGAAACATCAACTGCTTTTGCTTTTTCTTCACCAATATTATCCAATTGAATAGATAATACAAAAGAATTTCCTTGCATTAATTGTTTATCATTTCCTAAATCAGTATCTACTGAAAACTCAATATTTGAAAACACAAGTTCAGGTCTTCCTAAAACACTAAATGAAAATGAATTTTCTGTAGCTGAACAAACATCGCAAGTAGATTTTAATGCAAATGCGTAAGTTTGAACATCAACTTTATCATTAATGTTTATTGAAAATTCAACTTTTTTACTTTCACTAGGGTCAATATCGCCAATTTTTTTAGTTGTTCCTGAAGTAACAATAAATGGTTCAATCGAAGTGTTTGTTTTAGGTATTAATTCTACCCCTACGTTTCTTGCTGAACTTGAACAAGAATTATTTATAGTTGCAGAAACAATAAGTTCATCTCCCAAATGCGGTTGAAAACTACTAAGTTTTATATCTTCAATTTTTAAAGTATCACAAGAAGAAACTGAAAAAGAAATTTCCTCTATTTGCTCTATCTTAGTTGAACCACTTAAATATTCAAGTTTTATTGGAATATTATAAGTGCCAGGTAAAACTGAATCTTTTGCTTTAAATCTAAGAGAAACTGTTTTTGTGGATTTTGAATTTAATTTAGAAACTGTTTCGGATTCTTTAATTACTTCGAAATCATTAACATTAAGTTCGATTGAAATTTTGATTTCTTCGGCTAATCTACCAGTATTATTGTTGTTTAATACATCAAAATTAATGGTGACTAAATCACCAGCATAAATTGTTGAAGGAATCGTAGATTCGTTAACAACTTTAAGAATTTCTAGTTCTCCTGCAAATACTTGTGCAGAAAATAAAAGAATGAATAATCCGAGAATGAGTTTTTTTGAGACCATAATTAAAATTAAACAGAAGTTTTTAAATAAGGAATTCCCCCTGTTTTAAAAGCTAAAAACATATAAATACAAGTTCAAGAGTATTTATTGTGTTACTAAAAAGGTGATTTTTTTTATGGAAAGAGTTCCAAGTGGATTAAACGGATTAGATGCATTAATTGAAGGGGGTTTCCCTGAAGGAAGAACTACTTTAATTTCCGGAGGCTGCGGAACAGGAAAAACGATTTTTTGTACTCAATACCTTTACAACGGAGCAACGAAATACAAAGAACCTGGAATTTATGTTACTCTTGATGAACGTCCAGAATTAATACGACAAGATATGCTTAGATTTGGATGGGATATTAGAAAATTAGAAGAAGACGGATTACTTCAAATAATTGATGGGAGCCTTGCAAAAGTAGGAATTCCAAGTGAAGAAGAATTTTCAATGCCTGCAACAGGATTTGATATTGACAAACTTTTACTTGAAATAATGCGAACAGCAAAAAGAATAGGCGCAAAAAGATTAGTAATTGATTCAATCCCTGCATTAGGAATGAATTTTGAAAACGAAAGTGAAATAAGAAACGCAATTCTAAAATTATCTTATCTTCTAATGAGAATAGGAATTACTACCTTGGTTACTTCAGAAGTATCTGAAGGAGAAAATAAATTTGGGAAATATGGAATAGAAGAATATGTTGTAGATGGAGTAATTGTTTTACATTACATGGGGATAGGAACCCGAAGTAATAGAACTTTACATATAAGAAAAATGAGAGCAACAAAACATTCTGAAGATCTTCACCCTATAGAAATTACACCCAAGGGAATGACAATTAAAAAAGTAGATAAAGAATACGATGTTTAAATGCTTCTTTTAATTACATAATCTGCAAATTCTTTCAAAAGCATTTTTGATTCAGAATCAGGAAGCATTTCTCCTAATGTGACCCATTTTTTTGAAACAAAATCTCTTACAAATTTTTTTGCATAATTAATAGAATCGGTTGATTCGAGAATAAAAATTGCTTCTTTAATTTCTTCTTTTGAATTATCAGAAGAATCCAGAATTTGTTCAAGTCTTTTCTTTTTTTCTTTTGAAAGAACAGAAAAAGAATGAATAACCATTAACGTTCTTTTTCCTTCATTAATATCATCGCCTGTTTCCTTACCCCAATTTAATTCGGGTTTAATATTCAAAATATCATCTTGTATTTGAAAAGCTACGCCAATACACGTAGCAAATTCGCCTAATGCATTAGTTTGTTCTTCTGAAGCATCTCCAATTATTGCCCCAAGTTTTGCAGCCATTCTTGCAAGAGACCCAGTTTTATAAGAACACATTTGTAAATATTGTTTTTCAGTTACGTTTGTTCCGCCATTGTGCCATTGAATATCCATAGCTTGTCCAAATGAAAGACGAATCATTTCTAAAGAATAAATTCTATAAATTTTTTCTTTTGTTTCAAAACTAAGTTCTTTATTTTCAAAAAGAGAAACCAAAGGCAAATAATACATTGCATTTCCAACATTTACTGCAACATCTACTCCATAAACTAAATGTAAAGATGGTTTTCCTCTCCTCAAGCTAGAACTATCTTCAACATCGTCAACAACAATTGTTCCATTATGCACAAGTTCGGGAATTGATAAAAAAGGCAAAACTTGTTTTTTGGTTCCGCCAACTGCTTGACAACTTAGAAGCATTAAAGCAGGCCTCCATCTTTTTCCCCCCCTATCTAAAAAGTCCCATAAAGGAGTAACTATTGCTTTTTGAGAAGCAACTAAATCGAAATCGAAATCCGGAGCCCCAAGAAATTTGATTAAATCTTTTTCACTTATTTGTTTAGGAATAAGCTTAGCAAGTTCTTGATTTGTTTCTTTTGCAGTTTGTTTAAGAAAATTATCCAAACCCATGGTGATTCCTTCTTTTTTTAATGAAAAAATAATAAAATGCGAAAACAATAATTAAAACTATTATTAACAAAATAAAAAGAATTGCTACAATGGCCACTCCAACTATGACAAGGCTAGTCGTATTCCATTCTATTTGAGGGATAAATGAAAGAAATGCACTAACATTCAATAAAGCTGAAAGTTTTACTGAAGATAAATCAATAGAAGAATCCACTACAATCGGAGGAGAAACGAAAAAATTAATTACATTAGAAGAAATCAATAAATCAGCTTGTTCTTTAGTTAATTTTTGTTCAATAGAATAAGTCATTTCTTTAGTTTCACCAGCTAATAAATTAATTGAATCAAATGCAATAATTGGATCGTTTTGTAAAATTTCAAATTTATTGTAAGACAAAATTTTATTCGCAGAATCTGAAAACTTTTTAGGAATAACTTCAATTGCTTTAACAACAATATTTTTATCAGAAGCATTAGATAAAGAAATGATTATATTTGCGCGATAAAAAGTTTCCCCATTAAAAACTATTTTTGAAATAGATAATTTTCTGGTTGGTTTTAGTTCTTCGATTAATTGTTTTGCATTTCCAGTTATTCCTGATTCAAGCCCTGTTGCTTTAAGGAACAAATCAAGATTTTCAGTATTATACACATAATTTAATTTTTTGTATTCAACTAAACTTAATTTTTGCAACAATGAACTATACTTAGTTTTTGCGACATCTGCTTGAGTAGAAATTAAATTATAATGTTGACCTTTTTCAAAAAGCCCCTTAGCATAAAGTAAATTAGAATCAATAAGCACTAATTCTTCTTCTAATTCAGAAATATTAATGCTTTGTTTTTTTACTTTTTCAAAAAACGCATTAACTTCCAGTCTTTTTGATTCTGCTAAATCTATTTTTTCTTTTGATTCATCTCTTATTTTTGCAAGATTTTCAATTGAATACAACACATAATCTTCAGTGCTATTTCCACCCCTGTCAATTGCTTTCGCAATTATTTTATATCTTCCATTAGAAACCAGACTTGATTCCCATTCAAAAACATATTTTCCATTTTCTTCACTTGCTTCACCTAAAAGCACTTTATCATCTTTCTCATAATAAATTTCTACCTTTCCGATGCCTGAAAAATTAGTTCCTGTATCTTTTGCACTAATTTCAAATTTAACAGTTTCTTTTAACAATTCAGAAAAAATAGGTTTCAGAATTTTTACTTCAGGAGGAACCGTATCAAAAACAAAAATAGTTTGTACAAAACAAAAATCTTGATCATCATCAATACTTGAAAAGAAAATATTGTAATCTCCATTTGTTTTATTTGCTAAAGAAAAAGAACCCTCAAAAGAATACCCGACTAAATTACTATCAACAAGAACCGTTTCCTTTCCGGTTGGTTCAGTTACTACTAAATACCCTTTTTTGAATTTTTTATCTGAATCAATAGTAATCTTAATAAAATCATTTAATTTTTCAGCAACTAAATTAATTTCATTATCACAAAAAGAATTTGCTCTAACTGAAGCAACAGTACTTTCTAACCCAATGTTTCCTGCATTATCTATTGCTTGAATTTTATAGTGATACCTATATCCTTCAGTTATGTTTTTATCTTCAAAAGAAGTTCCAATTAATTCCGAACCAATTTTTTTAGCAACTATATCCCTTACTCTAAATTGTCTTGAAATTTCCCCGTCTTTAACAAACCATAAATTACTTCTATACAAATTATAATATGCAATTCCTGATAAGTCATCTACTGCTTCTTCCCAAGCAATATTAATTTTTGTGCCCTCAGCAACAGCAGTTAAATTCTCCGCTCTTACAGGCCCATTTTCATCAATTTTTATTTCAAAATTAGTTGTTTCACTCCAATCAGAAGAATTTTTTGCCTTAACATGAAGCCAATAAATTCCGTCTTTTTTTGAACCAAGATTTAACTCGGATTCAGTGGTTTCAGTTACGTCTGAATCCCCCCCGCTAATATCCACCTCGGTTGATTCTTCAGTATTTACTAAATAAGCAAATCTTGTTGCATCAGAATAAGAAATATTTACTTTAATAAAAGGAGAATTACTCCATTCGCCATTAGGATGAGTATCACTTGTTACTACAGGATTTGCTGCAAAAAGTTGAACAGAAAAGAATAATAAAAATAAAATTAAAAAAACTTTTTTTACCAAAAAAAACCCCTCAAAAATACTTACAACAAAAAGAAATATAAAGTAAATCAAATCATTAAAAAAGATAAAATAGACATGGGGTAGGCGGGATTTGAACCCGCGACACCACGGTCTTCAGCCGTGTGCTCTCCCAGGCTGAGCTACTGCCCCATTAATAGAATTCCCCTCAGAGAATCTTTTTAAATCAATCTCTCAACTAAAAAAACAAGTTCTTACAGGTCTTCTTTAATAGTATTCAAAATTATTTGAGTTTCTGTTTTTTCAACAAAATCTAAACTTTGAATCTTTTTTAAAAAAGAATCAAGTGATTTTCTTGTTTTAAAACGAGTTAAAACTATAACGTCAAAATGTCCAGTAATATCATAAACTGCTACAACATTAGGGTGAGATGCAATTTTTTTTTCTACTTGAAAAAGTTTACCTTTAGAAACAATAATTGAAATGAGTGCTTGTAAATCATATTCTAAAACATCATAATCAAGAATAACAGAATATCTTTTTATTGCTCCTTCTTTTTCAAGTTTATTGACTCGGTTCATTACTGTGGCAACAGAAACGCCAACTTTTTTGGCTATTTTTCTAAAAGAAAGACGTGCATTCTTTTCTAAAACTGCTATAATGGATGAATCAGTTGAATCAATTTTCATAAAAACACTCCCCAAATATTAAAAAAACATTAAAAATTAATGAATTATTAAACAAAACATAATAAAAAAGGGTTATTAGTAAACAAATGTAGGTGTCTTGTTTTGGTCAATGTGCCCTTATTCTTTCTTTTTAGTGCAGATTTTATTGTTCTTTTCTTTTTCGCCAACGTTTTTCTTTTCTTTCTAAGAAAAGAAAGGTTGAAACGAGCCCGGAGGGATTTGAACCCTCGACGCCCTGGTTAAGAGCCAGGTGCTCTACCAAGCTGAGCTACGGGCCCGCAAATATAGATAAATATACTTCACCTAAGCTTATTTTATTAATCTTTTTAAACCACAAATTTAGAAATTTTTCCGCCTAAATTACTTTCAATTAACTCAGCTAATTCAATTACTGATTCTTCTAAATTATCTTTTGGATTAAGGCTTTCAATATATATTATTGCTTTTTTTGTATGCTCCGTTAGTTTTGTTTTATCACATTCTCTCCAGTTCCACCTTCTACATAGAACTTCTTTTTCGTCTTTGTAAACAATTTCTCCTTTTTTTGGAGAATTATTTTCAGTGGAACCTAGCATTACAAATTTTTCATTTCCTTTGGCAACGGAGAGCATAATTTTTCCTTCAGTTTTTTCAAGGTCGTCGCCTCCAACAGGTAACAAATATTTTATAGAAATATAATTGTACAAATTTACAAGAGAATTGATTTCTGGAAGTTCTTCGCCTTTAACAACCCTTCTTGCTAGTGCTTCTACGGATGGTTTATTTTTCTTTGGTTTTCCTCTAAAAGAAGAATACGCTTCTCTCCAAAGTTTTAGGTTTTCAATAGTTGAAAGTTCTTTTCCTTCCAACTGTTTTTTTGTTTCTTTTTCTTGCGAACGGAGCAATGAACTTGAAGTTTCTGATTTTTTTGTGTTATCGATTGATTCACAAACAATAACCCCTATTCTTAAATTTGGAAATTGTTCTTTGATTTCTTTAGAAATTTTGAAATTTACTTGTTTTTTTAATTCATCAAAAGTAGGAAGAATTATTTTTTGTTTTATTTCTACTTTCTTTTTTACTGCTTCTTCTACAAGGGATTTGAATTTTTTTACGCCTGTATTTTTTAGGATGCTAAAAAGTTTTGGACCTTTTTCTTTATTTAATAAAACTAAATATGCTGCACAAAATAATTCTTTGAATTTAACTCCGGTTGAATCAGATATTTCTTTAAATTTTTTCGCTAAGACTTCTTCTGAATCGCTTTCTTTAATTAAATCAGAAAATTCTTTTAATGCGTTTTTTTGATTTTGTGGCAACTCAATTGCGTTCTCACTAACTTTTTCTTGAATTGAAAATAAGAATTGCTCAGGCGCATACTTCTCTAACCAATTTTTAGCACAATTAATTCTTGTTTTTAACTTCACTTTATCAAAATTAGTTTTTACTTCGTTTTTAAAATATTCAAATGTTTTTTTTGCATCAAGTAAATTTAATTGAAGCACAGTTGTAATGTGTCTAAATCCTATTTGTAAAGGGAGTTTTTTTGGTAATTCAACACAACTTAGCTCATATATTCTTCTTTGTTGCTCTACGGTATTTTCATTTATTTCTTCTTCGCCAAAATAACTTCTTTCAAGTTTATCAAAAGAATCATAAATTGAAATAACATCAGAATCAAAAGAAATTTCGAAACTTTTTGAAGGAATAGTTCTAACAAAAAGATTTCTTATTATTGAAGGTTCATAAATACTAAGCATTTCATTTAAATCAATAGTATTTCCTTTAGAACTGGACATTTTTCCTCCTGTTCCTTTAATTGAAATGAATTCATACATTATATGATAAGGCGCCGAATACTCCCAAATTTGTTTACTTATTTCACTTGCAGTAGTATTACTTCCCCCATCAGAAGAATGTTCTTTTCCCGAAGGTTCAAATTGAACTTTTTCAAAACTCCATCTCATTGGCCAATCAACACGCCATTGAAGTTTTGCAATTCCTTTTTTTCTAAAATCAAAAGTATCTTCAAATCCGCATTCACAAGAATATTTTAATTCATACTCAGAAGGATAATCTAAAATTTTTGTTTTATCAGTATTACATTTTTCACAAAAAACTCTAACTGGACTCCATTCTTCAGCAAGCGGTTCTTTTCTCCAAGCATCAAGAAGTTCTTTAATTTTTTTTCGGTTTAAAATTGCAGTTTTAATTCCCTCAGAATATTCACGAGCACGATATTTTTTTGCTTGATAAAGAAACTCAGGAAAAATGCCTAAATTAGGCAATTGTTCTTCCACTTCTTTTTCATTATGTTCTGCAAAACTAGTATGTTTTTCAAAAGGATCTGGAACATCCACAATAGGTTGACACAAATATTTTTCTAATACTTCTTTATTTGGAAAATTAGCAGGGATTTTTCTAAAAACATCATAATCATCCCAAGAATAAATAAATCTTACTTTTTTACCTATTTTCCTTAGAGCTTTAGCTATTAGGTCAACAGTAATTATTTCTCTAAAATTACCAATATGCACTACTCCACTGGGAGTTATTCCTGCCGCAACAGTATATTCTTCTAGTTCACCTTTATCAGCAACAATTTTTTTAGCAATATTATCTGCCCAATGTTCTTTCTCTGTTGCTTCGTGAAATTCTTTTTTTTTTGACATTGAACCAACTTAAAGAGTATTTAAGAAATGTCTTTCTTTTTAATGTAAGTTTTTCTTATTCTTTTCTTTTTCGCCAACGTTTTTCTTTTCTTTCTAAGAAAAGAAAAAGGTTGAAACGAGCCCGAAGGGATTTGAACCCTCGACACACGGATTAAAAGTCCGTTGCTCTACCAGGCTGAGCTACGGGCCCTATAACAGAATAAAATCTGCATAGAACAGCTTTTTTAATATTACTATTCAATAGAAAAGCTTTATTTTCAAAGGATTAGCCAATTATTAACAAAAAAAATATAGCCTTAATTAAAGTCCATATATTTGAAAAAAACGACACTTCCCTTAACATACTCCCTATTTAAAACATATAAAAAACTATGGTTTTACTTGTTTCTCTGGTTTAATTTCTGTTGCTCCGTTCATATAGGGTTGAAGAACTTTTGGAATTTTGATTACTCCCTCTTCATAATAAGTTTCTACTATTGCTCTTAATGCTCTGGATGTCGCAACAGCAGTACTATTAAGTGTATGAATATATTCTTTTGTCCCGTCTTTTTTTCTAAATTTGATATTAGAACGAACAGATTGATACTTAGTACAATTACTACAAGAAACAACTTCACGGTACTTCTCTTCACGTGGCATCCATACTTCCATATCATATTTTTTAGCTGCAACTGTCCCTATGTCCCCAGTACAAATGTTTACTACTCTATAAGCTAAACCAAGGTCTTTGAAAACTTCTTCTGCATTAGCAAGAATTTCTTCATGGTATTTTTCTGATTCTTCAGGCAAACAAAAAACAAATTGTTCAATTTTATTAAATTGATGAACTCTAAATATTCCCCTTGTATCTATACCATGTTTACCTATTTCTCTTCTAAAACAAGCACTGATTCCAGCATATTTAATTGGTAATTCCTTTTCAGAAAATATTTCTTTTCTATACATTGCAGCCATGGGGTGTTCAGAAGTCGCAATTAAATACAAATCCTCCCCCTCTATTTTATACATAACATTCTCAAAGTCACCTAAATCAGTTACGCCTTCATAAGATTCTTTATTCATAAGAAAAGGCGGTTCGATTAAAGAATACCCTTTTTTTATTAATTTATCAATAGTAAACCTCATTACTGCTTGGTCAAGTAAAGCAAATTGGCCTTTAAGAAAATAAAACCCTGCACCTGAAACTTTTGTTGCTCTATCAAAATCAGCCCAACCGTTTTTTTCTAGAATTTCTCCGTGAGGAGGCAAGTCTTTTCTTGATTTTTTTTCACCGACTTCTTTTAACAATTGATTATCTTCATCACCTTCTCCAAAAGGAACAGAATCATAAAGAATATTTGGAAGCCTCATTAAATACCAATTAATTTTTTCTTTTAAGGGAACAATCTCTTTTTCAAGAATTTTTATTTTTCCAGGAAGTTCTTTTGCTTCAAGTATTTTTTCTTTTGCGTCTTTCTTTTGAGACATTAATTCTTTTACTTGTGCAGTTATCTCGTTTCTTTTTGCGCGCAACTTTTCTATTTCTTGAAGTGTTTTTTTATATTGATTATCTTTTTCTAAAAGCGAGTCTACCCAAGGAATTTTTTCTAAGTCTTTTCTTTTTTCTAAGTCTTTTTTTACTTTTTCAGGGTTTTCTCTTACAAATTTTAAATCAAGCAATCAATCCACCTCGTTAAAATCTTAATATATTAAGAAAACTAAAGAATAAAAACTGCTCCTTGGAAAAGGTAAGTATGGTTAATGAAATTGTAGTGCTCCGTTATGGACATAGAACAGTTAGAGATTATAGAGTAAGTAGTCATTGTTGTCTTGTTGCTCGGGCTTTTGGCGCAAAAAAGATTGAAATAATAGGAGACAAAGACGAGAGTATAGAAAATACATTAACTAGTGTTAATGGTAGATGGGGAAAAGGGGCAGTTGTTACTTTCTTTGATAGTTGGCGTAAAAGAGTTACTTTTTACAAAAAGAAAGGGTACACAATTATTCATTTAACTATGTATGGCCTTGCAACGCAAGATGTTGAAAAAGAAATAAGAAAAAAAGAAAAAGTACTTGTAATTATAGGGTCTCAAAAAGTAGAACGAGAAGTTTATGAAAATTCTGATTATAATGTTTCAGTTACATTACAACCTCATTCAGAAATTGCTGCGCTAGCAGTTTTTTTAGATAGAATTCAAGAAGGAAACGAATTAGCAAATGAATATCCTGGTGCAAAAATTGCAGTTAAACCAGTAAATAAAGGAAAATGTGTTTTAAAAAAATAATGTTTTTTCAAACCAATTTAAAAACAATAGCTAATGCAAAAGGTATATGGCAACTACTTCTAAGAAAAAAATTTATGATTTTTTATTAGTTAAAGATTTTTTAACAAATATTGGAGGAGAATACGCAGTAGAATTGGTTAAAATTTGTACTAATAAAAGAAAACCGGCTACTGATGAGAGTATAGGAAAAACCCTTCCTTTAAAAATAACTGAAATTAGAGCAATTTTAAATAGACTTCATTATAGAGGAATTGCGTGTTATCAAAAAACAAAAAATACTAAAACAGGATGGTGCTTATACACTTGGGAAATTAAAACCCCGAGAATAGCTGCACTTATTATTGAACAACATACAGAAAAAATTTCTAAACTTGAAAAAGACATGGTTTTTGAAGGAGACCATTCATTCTTTAGTTCAGGAAAAGGCGCACCTACATACCCTTTTGAAATTGCAGCAGAATATGATTTTATTTGCCCAGAAACAGGTAAAACATTAAAAGCAGTAGATAATAAAAAAAGAATGAGTGAATTAAAAAAAGAAATAAATATAATGAAACAAGAACTTATTGGCCTAGAAAAAATAATATAATTACACGAATTTTTGGACACATTTTAAATTGATTTTTTAAATTAGAAAAAGAGAGCATTTTAAAAATAAACCTTAAAAAGAGGAAATAAAGGAAAAAGAAGAGTAAAGTAAGAAGCAAACTAAAAATAAAGAAAAAATAAGGTTTTTTTAATAAAAATAATACCTTTATTAAGGTTTTGTTAGAGCAGTTATTATACTTAATAGCGGGGTAGGGCAGCCAGGAGTGCCCGTCGGGCTCATAACCCGAAGGTCGAAGGTTCAAATCCTTCCCCCGCTATTCCACTACTCCAACTCAAAAAAAGAGCTCTTTTTTTTTAATAAAGTTATTTTAATTTACTTTTTTCACAACTAATAAAAAAAACTTAAAAAAACACTCACAAAAAAAGACTTATTTTCAAACAGTATTTTTTTTTAATAAACCCCCTATATTTTTTCCAGTTTTTCCAAAATTAGGTTTAATTTACACTCACAAAAAGAAATAAATTTTTAATTTATCTTAAAAGGCTGTTTTGAAAGTATTATTTAGGCTTACTTTTTTATGGTTTTTTAGTTGAAATGTACTTTTTTATTTTACTATTTTACTTATTTTCGTTATTTGTCTATAATTAGTTGGTAATTACTATAAAAATTACACATTACAATAGTAATAGGGAGTAACTACAAACATAACAATAATTATTTAAACAAAGGAGTAGTAATTACTATTATGTTTTTGATTGAATGGATTAAAAAAGCATTTTTTAAAAAAGAAACTATTTCAAATTCAGTAGACAATAGTATTTATGAAAAAGAAAAGGAAGAAGTTGAAGAAATTCATAGTGTTTGGGATTATCTCTCTTTTTTAGATAATTCTCAAGCTTCACACCTCTCAGCGGTTTTGAGTTTTGAAGAATGGATTTCAATGGATGAAATCCTAAGAAGAATTAGAGATGTTTTTCATATGGATTATAAAAATATCAGAAGTCTTTATCCTTATATAAAAACACTTGTTGATGTTGGTATTGTAGAAACTAGTAACGTAGGAGGTAAAAAAAAATGGAGAAAAAAGGATATTTTAATTAAATTACAAGGAAAAAAGGAAGAAACGAAAATAGATGCAATTATAGTAACTAAAAGTAAAGAATAAAAAAAACTACTTTTTAATAGAAATGTATTCTAAATAAAAATTCTTTAACTTTTCATCTTTTTGGTAAACCTCTTTAAACCAAGGCGCAGAAATTATTTTTTCGGCTTCATTTAAAGTAAGATTTATTAGTTCAGGGGAAACTGTTTCATTATTATTGATTTTTTTAGAAATTGTTGAAAGGGTAAGAATGGGAAGATTAATATTATGTTTTTCAAAGGTTCTTTGTATTAAATCATTTAGTGAGGAAATTACTTGATTTTCATCTAAATTTTTTTCATCTAAATAAAATACCGCTTTCCAATCTCCTTTTACTCTCCAATAATGGCTAGGGTTTTTCCCTGTTTTAAAAAAAGAATCTAATAAAGAAAATGATTTTGGAGGAATTATGACGCAGTTCTTTCCTGGCCTTAAATAAGGAATATCTGAAAGAATTCCTTTTCTATAATAATGATATGTTTTTCCGTTTGCTTTAGTTACGTTTTGGGTATACCCATAAAGTGCTCTGAATAATTTTTGATAAGTATAAGAAGAATGTTTTGTAGTTTCTGGAATAATAAATTTATATTGAATAAAATATCCTTTTAACATCCTGACCCCCCATACTTCCGATAATACCTTTATTATATTAATACAATTATCTTATGTATAATTTATAAACATAAGTTAAATAATACTAATTTTTTTAAAAAAATAAAAAATTAGTATCTTTTTGGTTTGCTTCTACTTGATGTTGTTGTTGGTTTTTCAACTTCTTGTCTTGCTGAACCGACAATTAAAATGTCTTTTGCAGCTTTAACTTTATTATAAGGAATGCTTTTTTCACTAATTATTTTTTTAGCTTCTGATTTCGTTCTGGCTTTTAATGCTTCAGTAGTTATTGTTTCTATTTTTCCTTTTTCAAGGTTAATAACTAAATCAAAAACTTTTCCCTTATATTCTGCAGCAGCAGTATAAATATCCATTCCAAACAGTTTTGAAATTCTTATACTCATATATTTTCCTCCTATTTACTTATCTAAGAATAAATAACTATAACCATATATATAAAGTTTATGTTGTAATTATTGCTTAAAATACAGTTAAAAGACGAATTTAAACAATTATACATAATTTCTTTTGTTTTTTTTAATTTTTTGTTTTTTTAAATACTTTAAAAAAAAGAGTATACATAATATAATTATTTGATTTTATATTTTAAAAACAGATTATTACTGGAAGTATAGGGCTACCCCTACTCCAAAAAGATATTTTAAAAAATGTTTTTTAATACTTTTTTTCCCTTCCCACATCAGCTTGAGTGAGCTGACCCAACCCATATATTTTTACATTCCATTTTTACCACTCTTATTTTTTTAATGTAAGGGGAACCAAACAAAATCTAATACTATTAGTATCTATTGAACTATAAACAAATACTTATTTATTAAAAAAGACTTTTTTCATCTAGTAAGTTCGAATTTCTTATAGGCTTAATTTATATTCTTGTTAGGTGGTATCAAAAAAACAAACAATAAAGCGAGTATAAAGAAGAAGTAATACTAAATTAAAGTGAATCTAATGGACTTTCTACTTTTTTGAGTTGTTCAGTTGAAACATGAGTATATATCTGAGTGGTGTTTAGATTAGCATGCCCAAGTAATTCTTGTATTTTTCTAATATTTTCCCCTGCATCTAATAAATGAGTGGCAAAAGAATGTCTAAGAACGTGAGGAGTTACATTTTTTTCTATTCCTGCTTTTAAAGCCGCTTTTTTTACTATTCTTTGTATTGTGTCACTAGATAACTGTTTTCCATTTTTTTTAGAAAATAACCAACGCGTTTTAATTTTCTTTTTTTCTACATATTTTTTTGCGTTTTTACACCAATTTTTTGAAAGAATAATTATTCGGTCTTTATTTCCTTTTCCTGATTTTACTTTTCCTATTCTTTCTTTAAAATTAATATTTTCATTTTTCATATTCGTTGCTTCACTTACTCTTACCCCTGTTGAATAAATAAATTGTAAAATTAATCTATTTCTTCCTTTTTTTGTTGAAGATAATAGTTTTTTTGTTTCTTCTTTTGTAAGTACAGTGGGTAATGATTTATTTTTTTTAGGGGTTTTTATTTCATCAATTACCTTACTTTTTAACACCTCTTGAAAAAAAAATTTCATTGCCGCATGAATTAATGCAAGAGTAGAATTGGAGTTTCCTTTTTCTTTTTGTTTTGCAAGAAAAGAAACAATATCCGCGCGTTCTATCTTTGTGGGGGGCTTGTTAATTGTTTGAAGTAAATTTTTAATATACATAGTATACATTTTAATCGTTTTTTTACTATACCCTGTAATTAACAGTTCTTCATTTAACCGATTTAAGTACTTTTGTTTTTCCTTGTCTAAAACAGTTTCTTTTTTTTCCATAGCTAAATAATATTTTCTTTTTAGAATAAATACTCTCTGTTAATCAAAACTTTTTAAAAGATACAAGGTCTATTATTGATTTATGGTTATAAAGAAAAAAGAAGGGAAGCCTTTACCTATGACTGAAGACATGAAAATTTGGCAAGAAGAGTTCAATAAATTGACTATTGAAGAGAATGATAAAATTTTAAAAACTCTTGGTTTGGATGATGAAGATATTGAAGATTTCAATGAAGGTTTTGAAGAAAAAAAACCAACTAAAAAAGAAAAGAAATAATTTTTTTAATTTGAAATCTTTGCATAATGAAATAGGCTTTTTGCTTGCCAATATAAGCTAAGTGCCGCAATTCCCGAAATCCAGCCTACAAAATAATAATAAAATGCAACAATATCATTTCCACTAAAATGAATCAAAACTCCCTGCATCATACTCCACGCAAAAAGTGAGGCGAGAATAACTCCAGTAGTAAAGAAAAATACCGCCTTTACAAACAGTTCTTTTATTTCTTCCATAATTAAAAATAGTGAATGTTGTATATAAACGTTTTTCTAAAAAAAATTAGTTATTATTCTTTTCTTATTACAACTAAAGCATGGTAAAAGCAGTTCTTTTTGATTTAGATAATACTTTACTTGATTTTTTAAGAATGAAAAAAATTAGTTGTGAAGCTGCAATTTCTGCAATGGTCGATGCCGGCCTTGAAATGGATCAAGAACTGGCTTATAATAAATTATTTGAATTATATGGGGTACATGGAATAGAGCATCAAGAGATATTTCAAAAATTTTTAAAAGAAACAACAGGGGAAATAGATTATCGAATTCTTTCTGCAGGTATTGCTGCTTATAGACGAATGCAAACGGGATATTTAGAACCCTACCCTCATGTAAGAAAAACATTAATTGCTCTTCGGGAAAAAAGGATCCATTTAGGTATTGTTAGTGATGCTCCAAAGCTAAGAGCTTGGTTGAGATTAGCAGAAATGGGGTTGAGTGCTTTTTTTGATTTTGTTGTAACTCTTGATGATACTGGAAAATTAAAACCGAATGCATTTCCTTTTCAAGCCGCAATAGATGTTTTGAAATTTGCTCCGGATGAAATTCTTTTTGTAGGAGACAATCCTGAAAGAGATATTAAAGGCGCAAAAGCAATGGGTATGAAAACAGCACTTGCTAAATATGGCCAGGTTTTTCCTAATTCTGATGTAAAAGCTGATTTTGAACTGAAAGATATTAGCGACCTTGAAAAAATAGTATAACTAATATAAAAGGAAGAAACCGAGGAAGAGGAGTAAAATGAAAGAAAAAATAATTACTGAAATAAAATCATTTTTTCAAAAACAAGGAAAAACCAAAGCAGTTATTGGATTAAGCGGAGGAATAGATTCCGCAGTAGTTTTGGCTTTACTTTGTGAAACACTATCTCCCGAGGAGGTTACTGCAATATTAATGCCAAATACTAAAATCACAAAGAAAACAAGCACTTCTGACGCAGAAAATCTTGCAAATAAATTAAATTGTAATTATTTTATTGTACCTATAGATAAGATAATCAATTCTTTTTCTGAGCTGCCTTGGGAACAAAAACCAATTGCTAAAGCAAACATCTGCGCTAGAATAAGAGCAAACCTCTTGTATAATTATGCAAATTCTTTTGATTCCTTAGTTGTAGGGGCAGGTAATAAAACAGAGTATTACTTAGGCTATTTTACAAAATATGGAGACGGAGCAGCAGATTTTTTTCCAATTATTAATTCATTAAAAACAGAAGTTAGAGAATTAGCAAAAGAACTAGGTTTGCCTTCTTGTTTTTTAGAAAAAGCTCCTTCTGCAGAGTTATGGGAAAATCAAGAGGATGAAAAAGAACTAGGATTAACTTATGAAACAATAGATTTTCTTTTACCATTAATTCTTGAAGGAAAAGAAACGCCTGAGTCTCAAAAAGAGGCTGTTGAAAAAATAAAACTACTAATTAGTCAAAGCGAACATAAAAGAAATTAATCTAAGTTAAACGCTTTTTTGAGAGTATGTTCCTTGATTTTTCTATGGGATAGAAAAATAATAACAAGAATAAACCAAGTCATAAATAAAACAAACAAGCCCCAAATTCCGCCAATAAACCAAATAACCCACGAAGTAAAAATACTAACCGAAATTAGTGAATATCCAAAAGCAAGATAGAGATAGAACATTGTTTGTGCAACAATTGCTTGCTTAACATAAGGTTGAACTTTAGAAATAGCTCTAACTGTTAAGAGCATTATTATTACAAGCATGAACCAATTACTTAGTAAGAGAAGAAGATCAACCATATTCATATTTAATCACAAACATAAACTCCAAAGAGATATAAAAGCCTGTCTGCTACATAATGGTTTTGAATAAAAAAACCCTCTTTTGAGGGTTTTACATTTGGGGATTTTAGTTTTTTTCGAAAAATATAGTTTCGCCAGTTTTTAATTCTTCTTTTGAAATTCCTTTAAGCGTTAATCCTACAGTCATTCCTTTTTTTGCACTGTGTCCAAATTTAGATTCTATTTCTAAAAGTTCCATTGTTTTTCCGTTTAATGTGGCTTGCATGTCTTGGCCAATAAATCCATTAATTACTTCTGCAATTACATAAACGTCATTTTGGCTATAAAAATTACAAGTTTTTTTGATTATTGCTTGTGCTTTTGCTCCAATACTTTGTGCTTTGTTAGCTATTGCTGTTTCAGGAGTAGAAATTAAAGTATGGGGTGTTTCTGAATAACAATTTCCCCTGTCTCCGAAAGTTAGTGTTATAAGGCTCATAGGTTTTCCTCCAAAAGTCAACTAATAAACCCTTAACTGGTTAATAGCAAAGCCGACACCGAAATATGAACCAAAAAATAGCCCTGGTTTAGGTTTTCTTACTTTTATAGGTTTTTGCTTTAATTGTTTCTCTTTCAAGTGCTATTAATGTTTGTTTTAATATTTTGTTAATGTCCCAGCCTGAAAAAGAAGCGTGAAGAGAAAAGCCAGTAATAGTTGCTCCTGCTTTTATTTCAACTTTTTCCCTTTTTTCATTCCCTTGCCTGTTTTTTTTGAAATGAATTTCCATTACAAGTTCGCCAGGTAATAAGTCATTAATTTTATCATATGTTTTTTCGATGTGTGAATAAATTTTTTCTTTATCTGTGTTAGTAGTTTCTGGCAAATGAGTAATTTTAATTTTTTTAATCTTTTTTTCTTCCATTTTCCCGCCTCCAAAACAATCTTATTTTATCTAAAATATTTTTAGTTTTATTTTTTTCTCTGTTTTTTGTAAAAAATTAATCTATTTACTTATTGTTTTTTTAGAATTAATACTTTTTGGGGTGGGGGTGGAGAGAGAAAAAAATTCACAATTCTTGTTTGCCCCATTTTTCAAGTTCGATAAGTGTTTTCTTTAATTTTTCTCCTTTTGGGAGTAAACGATACTCGATTTTTGGTCTTGTTCCAAGAACAAGATTTTTTTGAATTATTTTTTGTTCTTCAAGATCTTTTAATCTTAAAGAAAGAATTCTTGGGGTAATTGGTTGAGTTATTTTCAATATTGCATTAAATCCTATCCCTTGAGCGCTACTCAATAATGCACGTATAACTGCTAAATTGTGTTTTTTAGACACAAATTCTTGAATTTTTTTAAACTCGTTTACCAAAAAAACCACTAACTATCAAAAAAATACCTAATATCTTTTGTATACTTATGTCTTTTTAAACATCAGTGTTGTAAGATAATAACGTCAAAAAGCGCCTAGCTTTTTGGTGGGGTTTCACCTTCTTTAGTAGGTGGGGGTTTTGATATTGAATTGGAGAAGTTTTGTAAAAGAAGTTCCAACGATTTCTGTTCCTAAAATAAAGGCTTCTAGTCTTGGTTATGCGTATCGGAGAGTAGATAGTAGAAGCCGAACCTCCACTTTATCTTTAATGATTCGATAATTATCTGGTTAGTTTAATTACTTTTTTGTTGTTGTGTTAGTATGATTGAAGGACAAATAATTGGATTTATTTTAACTGCTTTGGTGGCAATAATTGTAATTTATTTTGCTTTCAAATTAGGAAAAAAAGTAGTAGTTTTACTAATTAATAGTTTTCTTGGGTTAATTGCTCTTGTTTTGCTTAATTTCGTTCCTCAAATTAGTATTGAAATCAATATTTGGAATGTTTTAATTGTTGCTTTAGGGGGAATCCCTGGCGTTATTTTAGTAGTATTGCTTAATTTGTTAGGTGTAGTATTCTAACTTAAATTTTCTATTTTTTTTGTATTGTCTTTTCAAGTAATAATAATTAGCTTGTTAGGATTCCTAACTCGGAATAATTTTATTCTGTGTTGTGTTTGGTTTATTCGGTGAACAAATCTGTTATCCAAAAATTGAACAAAAAAAGGGACTGACTAAGCTAACTCGCTTTAGAGTACTACAAACGTTTTTGAGTTTAGTCCCTTTACACTTATCTTTATTTTTTTAATATTTTAATTTTTTATCTTTAATTCAAAAGCAAACTTCTATTAATGTTCAAATTATAGTATTTATAGGTTTTTTTATGGTTGAAGTAACGTGTATTAAATGCGGAAGCAAATATGTTCAAGAAGAAGGCAAAACTTGTGTTGAAATGATTTGTCCTAAATGCAAATAATTTTTTATTTTTTTTAATGCTAATTTTAGAATTAGTTTTTTTAGTAATTAATTGTGTTGAAAAATTATTTTTGTGTTCTTGCAAAAGATTCTAATTTATTCAAACTTCCGCGGGTGCTACTGATTCGTTTTTTAATTTTCTGGTATATTTCACGTTCTTTATAGGTTAAAGTTTCAGAAGTCATTAGTCCAAGTAGGTGAATTATCCTTTTTCTTCTCTCTTTTTCTTTTTTGTTGTAGTTGTGAGCTTGTAAGTTAGTTTTAAGTGCACTTATTTGGTGGGCAGATATATCATTTAATTCAATTGTAAGAAGCGTTCTTTCAGGAGTTAAACCAACTGTTTTGGAAACTGCATTAATTGTGTTAACAAATTCTCTATCTTTTAGCTTGTTTATGGGGTCGAGCTTGTAAATTTCAGTTAATCTTGCCCATTTTGTATGGTTTGGTATTTTTGCAGCTCTAAGTTGTGTTGCGCGTAGTGCTAATCTACTTGTTTCTTGTTGACGTTTTGCTTGTAGGGTGTGCATTAATTCTATTGCAACTTTTCCACCTATTGCTGTTGCGCCTATTACTTTTGTAGCATTACTTGCTTTTTTTAAAAAACCTCTTCTAGACATTGTTGGTTTTCGTTTTGGTAAACCCATACTTAATTTATGGTTTTTAAGATTAATAAACAATTCTTTTTGATTTTTTTTAATTCCATCTCTTTTTTACTGTTTTCTTTCTGAATTAAATGTATGAAAAAGTTAATTGTGCTTGGGCTTACTGGAAGTATTGCTTCAATTAAAGCATTTGATTTGTGTAGGCTTTTAAGAAAAAGAGGATTCGATGTTCAAGTTGTAATGAGCAGAGCAAGTCTTGGGATAATTACTAAGGCCACAATGGAATGGGCGTCAGATAGGGAAGTTATTACAAGTATTAGTGGCAAAGTTGAACATGTAAAATTATTCGGAAAAGGTGGTAAAGCAAGCCTTTTGTTGATTGCTCCTGCTACTGCAAATACAATTTCTAAGGTTGCTATGGGTATAGATGATACCCCTATCACTACCTGTGCAACAACCGCGATTGGTTCTGGTCTTCCTCTTCTTATTGCTCCTGCAATGCATGAGCCAATGTATGGTCATCCAATAGTACAAAAAAATATTGATTTTTTAGAAAAAGAAAAAAGAATAGAAATGATTTCTCCTTTAGTTGAAGAAGATAAAGCAAAGATGGCGCCAATAGAACAAATTCTTCTTGCGGTTGAGCGGGCACTTAGTAAAAAAAAACTTGAAGGAAAAAAAATTCTAATTGCCAACGGAGCAACATATTCTAAGATTGATCCAATGCGAATCATAACTAATTTATCCTCTGGAAAAACAGGAAGACAACTACAAAAACAAGTCTACATAACAGGGGGGTTAGTGGAATTAATTGATGGAGGAGAATATAAAGAATTTTGTAAAAAAACCATTTCTAAATTAAAAAAAGGTTTTGATTATTTTATTGTTCCTGCTGCATTGAATGATTTTGAACCAAAACAATACCGGAACAAAGCCCCTTCCAGTAAAAAATTGGTTTTGGAATTGGAGCCAACGGAGAAGCTTATTACCACTGTACGAAAAAAATTTCCTTTATTAAAAATTATTGCATTTAAAGCGGAAACAAATAAAACAAAAAAACAATTGGAAAAAATTGGTTTGGGGTTTTTGAAAAAAAATAAGGTTCAATTGGTTGTTGTTAATGATGTTTCAAAATATCCTGCGGGTTCTGATTTAAGTGAAATGGGTATTGTTTCTAAGAAAAAAGTTGTTTGGGTAAAAGCAACAAAGGAAAAAATCGCTAAAAAAATTGTTGAAGAAACAAGTAAAATATAATAAAAAATTCAATTATTTTTTTTCAAGTATTTCTAAGCCTGGTAATGGTTTTCCTGATAAGTATTGAAGTAACGCTTTTCCTGCTAATGAAACATGAGAAAAGTCTTGGGGTAATAAACCAAATTTTGTAAGCGCTCTTTCTGTGTCTCCTCCTCCAATTATTGAAAAACATCTGTGGAATGCTATCGCTTCCAGTACTTTTTTTGTCCCTATTGCAAAAATCTTTTTTTCATACACTCCCATTGGGCCATTAAATATAATCATATCAGCTGCTCTTATTTCTTTTTTAAATAACTCAGTAGTACTTCTTCCTATGTCTTTTGGAACATATTCTGAAGGCAGTTCATTTAGTAGTATTTCTTTTCGTACTTTCCCTTGGGCTCCAGTAGATATAGCTAAGTCTATTGGCAACACGATTTTTGTTTTATATTTTTCAAGAATTTCTTTTGCCTGAGGAAGTAATTCATTTACTCCTTTTTCTTTAAAAAATTCTTCTTTTGCTCCAAAATCTATTCCTTTTGCTTTTAAGAAAAGGTCTCCAAATAGTCCGCCTATACAGACTTTATTGCAGAGTTTATTTTCAAGCATTCTTGCTAATAGTTTTACTGAATCTTTTAGTTTTGCTCCGCCAAGTAATAATAATTTGTGGTGTTTTCCATTTTCCAATTCGTTTAATGCAATTAGTTCTTTTTCAAGATTTGGTCCAACAACACAAGGCATGTATTTTTTAAAACCTATTACTGTTGCGTGTTGTCTATGACACACGCTTAAAGCATCTTGTACAAAGAAGTCGCCTAAGGGACCTAATTTTTTTAGGAAGTCGTCTTCCCCGTGTTCTTCTGGTGTTTTTTTCTGTTGTTCATTTTTTTGAAATCGAGTATTATCAAGTAGAATAATTTCTCCTTCTTTCATATTTTTTATTTCTGTTTCAAAATCGTCTTCCCATTTAATGAATTTTACTGGTTTGTCAATAAATTTTTTAATAAAATGAGCGTGTCTTTGAAGGGAAATAAATCCTTTTTCGTTTGGTCTTCCTTGATGACTCATCACAATAAGTTTTGCGTTTTCTTCGCTTAATGCATATATTGTTTTTGAGTGTTCTCGTAATCTTGAAGAAATTACTACTCTTCCCTCTACAACGGAGCTATTAAGATCAGCTCTTAAAAAAACAGTTTTTCCTTTTAGTTTGTAATCAAAAATGCTTTTATAATTCATTTTTTTTAGCTCACCCAGTAATTAAGTAATATAAGACAAACTATTTATTTCTATTTGTCTTAATGAGTACATGGTATTAAAAGATTTAAAAGAAATAAGTGGTTTGCCGATAAAACTCAATGGAAATAAGCTTGTTTTTGGCAAAGGAATGAAAAAAGTTATTCCTGTTGTGAGAACTAAAGAGCAAATGAAACCGGTTCTCAAAAACCCCAAGGCTAAGGCACCGACTGATTTTTATTACATGTATCGTGACGTAGCAATGAATAAGGATAGGAAAAAAATCATTGTTAATAATTTGCGTTTTGATATTACAGTTTTACCCCCTTTCACTGTTGGTGATGAACCTAATAAAACATTTGGGCATTTTCATCCAACTCCAAAAGGAGGGTCCGTATCTTGGCCTGAAGTTTATGAAGTTTTAAGCGGTAGAGCACATTATTTGCTACAAAGCAACAAAGAATTTCTTGTTTTTGATGCCAAACCAGGAGATAAATGTTTGATGTTGCCTGGATTTGGGCATGTTTCTGTTAACCCTTCTTCCAAAGAACCTCTTGTGATGGCTAACTGGGTTTACCCTGGATTCAAATCAAATTATGGGCCAATAAAAAAGAACAAAGGGGCTTGTTGGTTTGAAACAACAAAAGGTTTTGTGAAAAACAAAACCTACAAAAAAGCGCCTCCAATTCAAATTATTTCTCCTCGGGAGTTTCCAAAGTTTGGGTTAACAAAGAATCCAATGTATTCTGTTGGGATAAAAAATCCTAAAAAATTTGAGTGGCTTGAAAAACCACAGAACTATTTGAAAGAATTTGAAAAATATAGAAAAGCTTGAGTTTTTTTATTTTAAGTCTGTTGCTTTTGCTACTTTAACAAAAGCGTTTCGTGTTTTTCTAAATGCTGCAGTCTCACTTAGGAGATATCCTCCTTCATTTAGGCTCTTAAAAATATTTCTAAGTGCATTTCTAAGTTGAAGTTCATTTAAATAAATAGAAACATTTGCAAACCTTATACAGTCAACTTTTTCAGGAAGGGGTCTTTGTATGATCGAGTGGATTAAGGGAGTTATTCCTGCAGCTTCCATTTTTTCTTTAGCTTTTGGAAATGACATGAATTGGCCATTTGTCGACATTTCAATGCGAGGCGGGATAAGAGGGACCTCCAGAGGGGCATCAACTGCAATAACCTTAGTGTTTTTTGGTAAATGTTTTCTTGCTTCGATTGTTGTGGGCGCACCAATAAAAAGTGCACAACCCACATCAGCAAAACTTTGTATTTTATTACCCAGTTTTTTAAAAAAAACTTTTTGCCAAGGAAACCGTCCGCTATAACTTACATGTCCAATGAAATCATTTTTTTTTATCTCGCCACCAGGTCGATGTGGAAAAGCCTCTGATTTGGAAAGTATTTCCTGAAGCGATAATGGGGTTGGATTTGTTAAAAATTGAAGCGTTCTTTTCTTTGCTTTATTTCTAAGAATTGTGCGAGTGGTTTTTCTTTGAGGCATTTGAACGCACCCAGTTAAATTTTCATTTTCAAAGCTAACTCAAGTATTCTTTGTGCATATCCTGCTTCATTATCATACCATGAAACAACTTGCACGAGATTTCCACCAACTACTTTTGTTAATTGTGAATCAAAAATACTTGAGTGCTTATTTCCAATTATGTCGGTTGAAACAATTGGTTCTTCAGTATATTCAAGAATTCCTTTTAAGTTTGTTTCTGATGCTTTTTTCATTGTAGAATTAATTTCTTCTACGGTGGTTTCTTTCTCAAGTTCTACTGTAACATCTATCAATGAACCCACTGGTACTGGAACTCTGATGGCTTTTCCATCAATTTTTCCTTTTACACTCGGAATTACTTTTCCTGCTGCTTTTGTTGCGCCTGTTGTTGTCGGAACAATGTTAAGTGCTGCAGCTCTTGCTCTTCGTAAATCTTTATGAGTTCCATCTACTAATTTTTGGTCTGCGGTGTATCCATGAATCGTTGTCATAAATCCTCGTTTTATTTTAAAATTATCATTCAGTACTTTTAAAACTGGAGCAAGACAATTTGTTGTACAAGAAGCATTGTCTACTATTTCGTGTGAATCATTTAATTCTGAATCATTTACGCCTAATACAAAACTTTCTATTCCTTCTCCTTTTCCTGGTGCTGAGATAACTACTTTTTTTGCTCCTGCTTTTATATGTCCATAAGCAGCTTCTTTAGTTCTAAATAATCCTGTGCTTTCAATTACTAGGTCTACTCCAAGACTTTTCCAAGGAAGTTTATCAGGGGTAGCTCTTTCTGAAATAATTTTTACTTTTTTATTGTCAATAATAAGATTGTCGCCTTTAATTTTTACAGTTCCTAAATATTTTCCCTGAACCGAATCATATTTGAATACATGTTCTGCACTTTCTATTCCTCTGGGGTGATTAACTACCCATTCAATATTTTTGTCTTTTATTCCTTCTCTTAAAACAAGTTTTCCTATTCTTCCAAATCCATTAATCGCAATTTTCAAACAACCCTCTCCTAAATAAGTGTTTAGAATTAATAGGAATTAAGTAAATTTAAACCTTTCACGTTTAAAAATTTTGTACTTAAAGTGAATTTGAATGATAATTAAACGCGTAGAATGTAGGCTTAAAGCTCAAAGTAGAGTTTATACTTTAATTGCTTTTCTTGTTTTCTTGATTTTCTTTAGGTAGTACTCGTAAACAATGAATATAATTATTTCTAAGAAAATCGCCATCAAGCCAGCGTTAAATCCGAATAATCTATCAAATTGGAATGGTAGTACAAAGTATACTATTGCAACTCCAATTCTAATTGCTTGTTCTATTTTTTTCTCTGTGCTTCCTTTTGCAGCTTGTCTAAAAAATAATGGTGTTTTAGTATATGCGAAATAAGCACTTAAAGCACATAAGATAATTAAAAATAGAAATATTGTCGGAGTTCTAATTATTGATCCAAATAATAAATCTAAAACACTGCCTGGACCTAATAGAACAGATTCAATCATTCCGGTTGCAAGGAAATCAGATTCATAAACCACAAGTTCGTTTCTAATTATTCTTAATCCATATTTACCTTGTTGATTTGTAGTAAAAGAAATTAATGAAGTTAATTGTAAATCGAATTTTGCGGTTGTTCCTTGAGGCAAACTAATTTCAAAAATTCCATCTTCAAGTGTTTTATGTTCTTTATTTTCAACACTAATTTTTTGTGTTTCTCCTACTGGAAGAACTTTTTTTAATCCAATAAGTACTAATGGAGATATAGCAAATGTTCCATTAAATGGAATATATTCTTCTTTTGAAATTGTAATTGCATAAGTTCCAGTTTCTGGCATTTGGAATTTAGCAATTCCTTCTGAGTTTGTTGTAAGATTAAATGTTTTTGAAGCTGGGCTACTTATGGTTATTGTTGCATTTTCAACTGGGTGTTCATAAGAGTCCATTACTTTTATTTGTCTATAGTCTCCAGGGAAAGGCGCATCATTATAGTTAAGTAAAACATTGAAAAATTCTGGGCCAATTATTATTTCTTGTTTGTATTCATTATTCGTTTCAATCATTTCAGCTACATTATTTTCTGCATCAAGTATTGCTTTGAAAGAATTTTTTCCTTCATATTCTTCTTTATAAGGAACTTCAAAAAATACTTTTTCAGTATCTCCAATCGCAATTGATTGAACTGGAACAGTAGTTACTAATTCTTCATTAAAATAAATATTCATTGTTGAAGATGACGCAGTTGCAACTCCGCTATTTTTTATTGTTAAATCTCCTTTAATTGGCTTATTTGAAAGGGAATAATAAGGTGTATTTTTTTTAAGGAAAAATAATTCACTTAACATTACACACCCTTCATCAATCAACCCATCTTGGTCATTGTCTATTCCATCAAAACAAAGTTCTACACATTCTACTTGTTCACTTGGGATAAGTGTCACCCATGTTTCTCTATGGCCATTCATCTTTCTTCCCTCTGGCCCTTCTGCAGTTATGAAACCCCAGATAGTGAGTGTGTTGTCAAAAGTTCCTATGGTGGCACCATAAACCTCTCCTAAATCAGACAGTGGAATAGGTAATTTCCAGTCTCCATCATCAATTTTGTATCTGTAGTAAATACTTTCAGGTTCTGTGTTTCCCTTGTCTGTTTCTACCTTTAGGGTGAATGATTTCTTAGATTCTGAAAGTTCAGATATTAACCGTAATTGACCTGTGAAGTATGTTGGGGATTCTACTGGAGGGTCTATAACAATAACCACGGGTTCTTCATCTAGGAACTGATTAAGCACGGAAACATTTGACATTGTGCCTCCAAAATCGTAATAGTTAAACCATGAAAACTCTGCTTCACTTGGAATACTTCCAATTGACTGTCCTTCAGTCACATTGTTATATGTTGTCTGGCTGATGTTTTCACCGATTCTGTAAAAAATATCTACTCTTTCAATACTGGAATCTTCATCCTCAACCTGAATTACTTTGAGTACGCCTGATTCATCTTTGAAAATTGATAAGTAAGAAAAGCTCCCTAAGTCAGAGAAATAAATTCCTGTTTTTTCTTCCTGCACTTGGTGTTGAGGTGAAACAGTAACAACTTGGCCTATGGTGCAACTGGTTTCGTCAGGAAGATAAATTATGAATCCTTCTGTTCCAAGTTTTGAATATTCTTCGCCATTGGTGGTGCTGACTACTGTTTTTAATCCTATAATCAAGTCTTGTGCAAAAGGTCCGAGTGTTGCAAGGTATTTGGTGCCGTCATAAATACCTTCAATTGATTGCGATCTTGGGTCTGGGAGGCCATATTCAAATATAACTGAAGAAACATTAACTTCCCCTGTTAATTTTGCTTCAAGATCAACATAATATGCTGTGTTTCCCGGAGCCATTCGGGGAGTCATTTCCAAAAACTGGAAAACTTGTGGAATAGGCTCATCTTGGCACTCTGTGCCTTCGCAATCAGGGGGGTCTCCTTCTCCTGTTTGAACAATTATTAAGGTCCCCAAACCAATTGTTGTGCCGTCCGTGTCCGTGAAATTATAGGACACTGTTGACAATGAAGTAAATGAAATTTCTAATATCTGGCCTTCTCCAACTCCATTAAATGAATATTGTTGTGTATCTCCCGCCTCGGTGACAAACACATCAACTCTTTCTATACGGTCATCGTTATCAAAAACACTTGTAGCGGTTAGATCGCCGTCAATAATTTCAAGATTAATGTTTGCGCTTGCAGCCATTGCGCTAGGTAAAAAGAAAGCGAAAAGCAACAACACTATAATCAATTTTTCATCCATTAGCTTTCACCGTATAATCGCCACCAAACAAATGTTAATTGGTTTATTCTTTCATAGTGCATTAATTTCAAAAACCTTGAGTCAAGAGCCCAATTAATACTCGTATCATTAACAAGGTCAATGACATTTTCTGGAGTTGAATCAATAACACTGAAATCAGTTTGGGAAACTAGTTCTTCTCCTGTAGATCCTTTAAGACTGTAAGAATCAATGCTTTTTGTTCCTTCAAGGAAGTGGATTTCGAAAATACTTCCTTGACTTAGTCCTGTTATTTCTAATATTTTATCTAGTAAAACATTAATATTTGGGACCTCAAATGTAAATGTATCTGGTTCGCTTTCAGAGTTCCACACTCCAGCCATGATTGGTTCCATGTCCACAAAAGTGTCATAAGTGTAAATCTCAGTGCTAATAATGAGGACTTCATGCGGACTTTCAATTTCATTATTTTCTTCGCTTGACTCAGCTAATTCTTCTAATGAATCTACTTTAACACTTATTAAATGTGCTCCCTGAGTAATACCAATTAAAATAAAACTTAAGTCTGCTTCTTCTCCGCTTACTAAAGCAGGGCCACTAATAGTACTATTAGCTATTTCGTCAACATACACAGTAACACTATAACTACTTTCTTCAGCATTAGATTCGCCCACATTAGAAAGTGTAACATTCAAATCAACAGTTGTATTTAGGAAAGAAGTTGAAGGAATAGAATAATTACTAATTGTTAAATCCGGAACAAGGTTTTGTATGTTTATAGTAACAACATTATCAGTTTCTCCTGTTGTTCCTTCATCTATATTATTACTTGAATCAATTTCAACATAGAAATTTGTAAGGTCTGCAAATAAAGCTTTTTTAGGAATAGTTTCTTGTCCAGAAAACCTGAAAACTTCTCCTATTGGAGCAGAATAAACAAACATTAATTTTAGTTCGTCTCCCACACTTAATGAATCAATTAATTCAAGTGTAATTCTTTTGTCAGTTTCAAGTGCATCCTTAAAGTATGAAACCACAAATTCAGTATTAATATCTTCAAATTCAGTTATGATTGTGACGTTGAAATCTATTTGTACAAGTTCACTTCCAACATAATAAGGTGTACCCAAATCAATGTTAGTTATTCTTAAGTTAGGTACTCCACAATCCTCATCAACTGTACCATCAAAGTCATCATCAATAAGATTATTACAAATTTCTTCTTTACCAAATTCGATTGAAAATGATTCAGTATTATTTGTTTCATCTACTTCTTCAACTGTATTATCATAATCTGCTTCAAGAGTAAATGTTTTAGTTGTTCCAGTATAACTTTGACTCCATGGAATTGTGAAAACTATTCCTGTCGCATCTCCTGCTTCAAGCCCATTAATTGTTTTAGTGTCAAAGTAAGAGCCTCCATTTTCTGAGTTTCGAATTATAAAACTCGTTTCTGTTGTTTGGCCATTATTTTGTATGTTAAGTGAAACATCTGTTGTTTGACCATACTCTGCTTGTGAAGGCGAAGAATAAGCGCTAATTAGTAAATCAGTTCCGCCACAAATTGGGGGTTCATTACAAGATTCCCAAATTCCGCCTGAACAAGATTGTGTTCCGCAAGTTCCACAAGCTCTTTCCAAGTCTTCATCAATCAAACCGTCTCCGTCATTATCTACTCCGTCACAAACTTCTTCTGTGCTTGTATTGATTTCTGTACATGTTCCTGAAGTACATTCATATCCTGAAGAGCAACTTCCACAATCTAATGTTTCTCCACAACCATCATTTGCACTTCCACAAGTGTAACCTAAAGTCGAACAGGTTTTTGCGGTACAACTACTAGCGCTTTCAGTAATTGTAATAGAAACCGATTTAGTGGTTGAGTTAAGATCAATGTTATCAGTAGCAATTACATAATAAATATGTGCACCAACTGCTTGGCTGGTGAAAGCATAAGTCAAATTAGAGCCGTTATCAACCCATGTTGTCCCATCGCTACTTACCCAGTAATTTTGTACTCCTGAACCCGCATCGCTTCCAGTATAAGTCAAAGTTATGCTTGTGCTTTCTATCGAAGCGTCTTCTGTTGGAGAGCTTATTGTAACTGTAGGGGCAGTTGAATCATATGTTGTTGAATCATTCACTGTTGAAGATTCGTTTTCTGTTTCGTCTTTTACCTTTAGGTATATTGTTACGCTTCCATCACTTCCATTCAAACAACCATAACTTGAACTGGTAATATCAAAGCTTGAGTAGCTTGAAGCGAATGTAATCCATGAAGTGAAGTCGCTGTCGTTACAGCTGAAAGCCATTTCATCAGAATCATCTCCGGCATCAATTGTTAATTCAGGGGTTGAATCGTTTGTGTAGCCTGCGGTGTCTGTGATTGTTATAGATGTTAATGTTGGGGCTGTAGTATCTTCTCCTAATCCGTAAGTTGAAAAGTGATTTAAGTCAGCATAAACAATTAAGTTATCTATATCAACAACAGACGGAGTTTTTTGCCAATCTCCTGTTGATTCATTGAAATCATAAATACTTACTTTTCTTAAGTCTCCTTCATTACAACCATACCATGGCGCGGTTATGTTACTGTCATCGTAACAACTTAAAGCCATTATATTAATGTCAAGTGAAAGTCTTGGTCTATCCTCTCCAAAAGCATAATTTCCTGTTGGTAATTCGAAGTTGTATGCTTGTAACATTCTTCCTCTTGTAAATGTAGGCGCAGTAATATTTGCGTCAATTACAACATTATTATCTCCTGCGAATGTTCCTAATGGGAATGCAAAGTTAACATCGCCCCAGCCCTCTCGAATATTTTTATTCAAGTATCTTCCTTCATTAGGAATTCTAAATGGGCTTTCATAATCTACTTCACATCTTATTTTTGGACTTAAAGTTCTTGAACCAGTTATTGATTCTAATTCTAATTGGAACCATACGTCTCCATCATAAGAACCTTTATGCGGGTCAAATCTTTCTAATTCAGGATAATTTATTACGTCTCCACTTGCAGGTAAACAACCACTAATACAAGCTTCTCCAATTCTACAATCACCACTATCTATTGGACAATTTTCTCCAATTGCACAATAACCATCTCCGCAGTTTAATGTTGTAAACTCAGTGCCTAAATTAATTGGGCTTGTACAACCTCCTGCGCATATTGCTCCTTCTATTTCTGTTCTTTCTGTACAATATCTATTGTCAAGCGGACAATATTCATCAATCATCGCGCCAAACTCTTTATTATTCCAGAATAAGTTTCCGTCATTATCTATTATATTATATGTTTCACAGAATCCATCTCCGCATTTTCCTTGCCCAACTTCGATTGAATCTGTTATTTCTTTTTTGTAACTCGGAATAAAGTTTGTTACTCCAATGAAAACTTCTGTTGGTACGCATCCATCAATACAAGCGTAGCCTGATGCACAAGCTCCATTATCAGTACTACAATTTTCAAATTCACCACATAAATTATCGCCACAAGTATAATTTTGTTGTACACATCCAGTTATACAAGCAGAACCATCTCCGCAGAAAGGATTATCTTTTGGACAAAATTCGCTTGCATCACAATATCCATCTCCACAATAATTATAGGTATCATCTGTTGTGGTTGTATCCCATGTAGTTGTACTGAATTGATTGTCTTCTGTTGGTACGCATCCATCAATACAAGCATATCTTTCTCCTAATTGTGCTACACACCATTCATCTAAAGGTTGATTATTCATTCCTGGTTGACAAGTTACTGAATCAAAATTGAAAGTCAAAGCAGTTGTTAATTCACAACCATTAGAGCACATTTCTCCTGGGAGACAACCAAGGGAATCAGCTGGACAATTTTCTCCATAAGAACATCTTCCATCTCCACAAGTTTTCATATCCATATCAGTTAAACTAAATGCATAAGTTGTTTCTGTTCCACTTTCATAAACAAGGGTTCTTTCTTCAAATGCTCGTGAAGTTGAAGAAAACAATCTGTATTTGTATACTCCTTCTAATGTTGAACTTGCATCCCAATTAGCTGAGAAAGTTAATGAATCTTGTATTCCATTACAAATATCTTCTAAAGAAATATCTTCAGGGAATTTCTGTAGTAAAATATTAATTTTTCTTGGAGGTTCTTCCCAGCCAGTAATACTTTTTGAAAAGAACTCTAATGCATAATTTCCATCTGCGTTGAAAAACACATTATTGTCCGGAGTAAGTTCTTTCCAAGTTTTTCCAAATGCAGAGTAAGTTCCTGTTGCATAAGTTTCTAATGCTAATGGATTAGTGTCAACACGATAATATGTTTTATCACAAGCAGTAGTTTGTTCTACTTCTGCGCCAAGATAATCTGCAAAGAAACCTTTCACATAAATCACATCTGTTGTTGTTGTGATGGTAGTATTTCTGAAAAGTTTGATGTTGTACTCAATCCAAGTTCCATTAACATCATTTAATTCATAACTTGGAGGCTTAAAGCTACTCCAAACTGTAGAACTTAATCCTTCTTTTGTAGTTGCAGTTCTATGTCTAACAAAGACGCCTAAATAATTAGGGTTGAAAGTATATGGTTCAATCCATGTTGAGTAATGTATCCATTCTGTATTTTCAGTTGGACCTTCAATTATTAAATTAATATTTCCTGCTGCTGAAAGTGGTTTTAATGAAAAGAAACCAGTACCATAATATATTCCTGAATCATAAGTAACATTCAAATCAGTTACTCCGTCTTGCCATGAGCTTATTCCATTATGAGGGTAAGTAGAATATCCTTTTGCACTTGATTGTCCAGTTCCTCCGCTACAAATAAGATGGGCATTCACATCCTTAGAAGTCCATTGTGGAATCCAAAGAGTATTATCCGTAGTATCAAAGAAACCATTAACATCTGCTGCGCTTGTTTGAACGAATAATGAATTTGTATTTCCGCACATTGGGCCTACAGAAGTTGATGGGTTATATGGAGTTTCTAATAAATCTCCATTTCTTGCTTTGATTCTATAACAATAACTACTGCCTGCACTTAAACCAGTGTCTATGTATGGTGGAGAAACAGTTCTCCATTCAGAACTAACCTCATCTCCTGTTCTCAAAATTGAGTACTGTGTAGCACTTGGATTGCCGCCCATATTGAAGCCAATGTTACAATTATCTACTCCACAAGTAACCGAACTTAAAGTTGGAGTAATTGCTCGAGTAAACTTTTGCTTAATTGTACTATCCGCAGTATTACCAACAGCATCTCTAACAGTTAGTTTATATGAATATTGAGTATTCAAATCTAAACTTGTATTATCCCATGTTGTTTCTGTTTGCCAATTACTAATAGCTCCACTTATTTGTTGGAAATTATAAGGGGTAGATGCTAATCCTGAACCTGCGTCAGTAGGAGCAGTTGCAATTCTAGTAAGTGGAATATTATTTGTACCAATTGTTCCAAATGTAAAATCGACATTGGCTGGAGCAGTATTATCTTTAGTATAAATTGCAGATTTTACAGTGCTATATTCTATACCGTCATAAAGCACACAGTACACTGTTGTTGCTCCGTCTCCTGTTGCTCCAGAACCATCACAGTCTACGCTTGAGTATGGGGAAGTGTTTCCTGTGTCGCTACAAAAATCAGTTATTTCTTCTCCGGGGGTATTCGTAGTTGAACAATATAATGCAAGATTATCTGTTTGTCCATCACTTACTCCTGTTCCTGTAGCCATAATAATGTCGCCTTGTTTAGCATATTGTTTACTAAGAGTTATTCCTCCAAGGACTGGCGGAGTATTATAAGTATTTGTAAAATTAACCGATGCAGTAGCTGAGGGGTTTCCAACCGCATCAGCACAAGAATAGAATCTAGTGTAGTTTCCTGCATTCAAAGTTCCAAATTCACAAGTACTTGCTCCACTAGAAATTGTTGAACAAGAACCACTCATTGAGGAATAAGCAACGTTGCTTGTGTGCCATTTACAAGAAGCTATTCCGCCAACCCCGGCGTCAGAATCAGCAATATTAAGAATCATCGCAGTAGAGTTGTTATCAGATTCATCCAAATAAGGTAATGGGCTTGTGTCTCCTGCAACGCTTGTTACTCCTACTGTTGGTGCAGTAACATCCTTCATCCGTGCTATGCTTGAACAAACTCTTGAGTTTCCTGCATTATCGTTCATCCTGTAAGCAATTGGATTGTTACCATTATTCAAAGCAACTGAGTTGTTCATACATTTAGTGTTTTCAGTACTCCATGCTTCACTACTACTAATCCAATCTGATCCGTTCAAAGTGTATTCGCAAGTGCCAGTATTAAGTGCAATATTATCCGCCATTATACTTGTCTCAATATTAGCTGGGCTAATTGCATAGGTGGCTGTTGTAGCTGTTGTTATTGCTGTTGTACAAATATTTGGCGCAGTCCAATCAACACCAAATATTAAATTAATGTTTTGTCCAACTAACTGATCATTTCCAACACTATCTTCACAAGAAATATATCTATAATTGGTTGCTGATTGAGTAATTGCTCCAAGATTACAAGTTGCTTGAGTTCCATTAATTGAACAACTATTATCTGCATCCATTGAATCATAAACCAAATCATCAGCATCCCATCTACATTTCATTCCTGCTTCTCCACTTATGATGACTGCTGTTTGCGAATCATCCACAGTATCCCAGTAAGAAGTTGGTCCTGTATCTCCAGCAACACTAACCACGTTGGTTGAGAATGCGGTTGTATCAATAATCAAACTATAGTTGTTGTCATAAGTTCCTTGGTTTCCAACTGAATCAATACCACCCATTCTCCAGTAGTATGTTCCGTCATCTAATTCACTAGATACTGTATATGAACAACTTGTTCCTGAATCAGTTCCGTCAACACCATTTAAGCCTGATACAATGTTTGTAAATCCTTCATCAGTAGCAACTTGAACATTACAATCTGTGAGTGTTTCGTTTGATGTTCCTTCTAAACTCGGAGTGTTATCTGATGAACTTGATGCATTAGCTGGAGTAGTTGGAGTAATTACTGGCCCTGTTGAATCGGTTATGTAAGAGCCACTTTTTGGATTTGCACTCGCTTCTTCATTTAATGAATCGTAAATATAAGCATGCCAAATATGAGTCGTGTCATCCTCTTCCGCAGTCCAATTACAAGTAGGGTTTGTTCCGCCTGCACTTGTTGTTGTTGTGCAATATTGATCTTCTGCTCCGCCGTCACAATTTGTTCCTGTTACTCCGCTTGTTTTACAAACCAATAATTTAATTGTTTGTGTTGAGTCTGCGTCTGAGGCAACTGTTGTTACTGTTACTGTGTCTCCGCCTTTGATTGTTGTTGCGTCATCTACTGTGCTTGTGAAAACAGGTAATCTGTTAATATTTATTACTTTGTTTACTGTTGTTTGTGAATTTCCTGCGAGGTCGGTTGAGTAGTATCTTAACGCAGTTACTCCTCTGTCTGCTGTGGTGTAGGTTACCGTTTCTCCAGAATTAATTGATGTTGTTGGAGTACAACTTGTGCCTTTACAGTAAACGGTTGTTATATTGCTTCCAGCAGTGGATGCATTGTCTGCTTCGGTAATTGTAACATTATAATTTGGTGTTTGTATTGTTGTGTTGGAGTTGTCGCTTGTTGTTGGAGCAGTCCAATCAATTCCAAAGTTGATTCCTTGTTGTGTGTAATCGTTGCCAACGTCGTCTGCGCATGAGTGGTATCTAACAAGGTATTGTGCTGAGGTACTTGTTTGTGAAAGATCTCCAAATGGACATGAAACCGATGTTCCTGTAACGGTACAATTGTTAGTCATGCTTCCGTAAGCTGTACTTGTAATATTCCATTTACATGTTTCAAGTGATTCTAAAGCAGTAAATGTTAATGTTGTTACAGTATTACTAACATTATCCCAGTATGGTGCTGTGGAATCATTTTCAATTGTGAATGCAGTAGGTATGCTTGGCGCGGTGTTATCTCTTACTATGCTTCTTGTACTGCTGTATGAACTCCAGTTTCCTGCTTTGTCCATTGCATTAACATCCCAATAATAAGTTCCTTCTGTGAGTGCAGAGTAACTTGAGAATGTGCAGGTTGTTCCATCAATGTTTCCTGAAATTTCTCTTATTGTTGTTGCTGGTGGGTTTCCTGTTCCGATTCTGGCGAAGCATTTTTGTAATCCTGCGGTTGCTTCAACGTGTGTTGCTGTTAGACTTGGGTCAGGGGAACTGTATCTGAATCCATTTGCTGGTGTGTCTGGTGAAGGTGCTGGTGCGATGTGGTCGAGGGTAAATGCTGTTGCGTTTGTTGTTGCTGTGTTTCCTGCTTGGTCAATAAATGTTACATAAATTGTTTTTGAACCGTCTTCTGCTGTACATCCATTGCTTCCTGAGTTCACATCGAAGTTTGTTATTGATGTTGCGTAGCTTCTGTAAGCATCCCAATCAGAGTTGTTGCAACTGAATTTCATTTGGTGTGCTCCGGTTGATGCGATTGTTAATTGTGGTGTGTCGTCGTTAGTGTAATTTGTTACTCCGCCAGTCCAAGCACTTGAGTGTAGTTCAAAGGTGTTGATGGTTGGTACGGTTGTATCAAGTGTGAATGTTACTTTGTCTACGTCTTCAGTGTTGGTGTTCGTGCTTTGGTTGCCTGTTGTTGAACCATCTTCATATTTAATGTAAATTGTTTTGACTCCATTTTCATCAACACATCCTCCTGCGTTTCCTGTTACATCGAATCCTGAGTAGCTTGTTGCGTATGAGGTCCATTCACTCCATGTTGAGTTGTTACAACTGAAACTCATGTTGGTTAGGATTGAGCCTCCTGTGTCTGAAGCACTAATTGTTAATGCTGGTGTAACATCGTTTGTGTATCCTGTTACTCCGCCTGGCCAAGAACTAACTGCGATACTTGTTGCTGTTGGGTTAACTCCATCGTATTTGATTGTGTAGTGGTCTATTGCGGTTCCTTCTTCTAATTCATTTAAACCAACAACATGTACATACCATGTTCCGCTTGATGCAATTGTTGGCGTAAATGCTCCGTCTGCGTCTGTTGTTCCGCTTGTTTTTATTGTTGCGGCTCCTGTGTCTGATATTTGATCTACTAAGTATTTCACATGATCAAATGAACCAGTTGCAACTATTTCTGGAGTTGCGTCATTATACCAAGTGCTTTCGCTTGGGTGTGAAACAGAACTTAAAGTAATTGAACTTGAGAGTGTTGTTCCACAAACTTGGCTTGAAGCTGAAGAGTTATTGTCTGCATTATCTGTTGCGTGTATAGTGAAACAATATTGTGTTCCATCACTCAAACCAGTAACGCTTCCGGTTGTTGAATCGCTTGAAACAATTGTAGTGAAAGAATCACTCGTCACATAATCCAACATGTATTGTTTCAAATTAGTTATTGTTGTTGCGGATTTTATTTCTACTATTGAAATATCATCTAGCCAAATGTTACCAATTGGAGTACTATCTCCAAACAATCTTAAATTCAAGTTCGTTGCATTTGCAGGTACATCCATTTTTGTTGAATAATAAGTCCAATCCGTAGTTCCACTTGGGGTTATACCTGAACTATCTAGTATTCCTGATTGGTATAAATCAATGTTTGCTTTTCCTGAAGTTAAATTTGTTTTTATCCATCCTGATAATTTAACCGACTTTCCAGCTAATACACTTCCTAAATTTTGTAATCTTCCTAATGTAACCGCTGTGCCAGTTAGTTTAAGCGAATAATTTCCAGTGTGTTTTTCATCATTTGCTTGACTTGTCCCTGTTGTTGTTCCTACTGAAGTTGGCCAGTTACTTAAACTGTTTTCAAAAACACCATCGATTAATAAGTTGCTTTTATTTCCTGCATTGTCAATTGCATCTAAGTAATAATAGTAAGTGCGTCCTGTGTCTGTTGAAGCACTCCAACTAAAGTTGATTGTGTCTGTGGTTGTTGAAGTAACTGCGAGGCTTGTTGGTGTTGAAGGCGCAGTTGTGTCTGTTGCTGTGGTGTCTTGGTAAGATGTTTCGTTCAACAATGGGCTTATTTTAATGTTGTCAATGAATGCGTTTCCTAATTTAGTAGTCTCCGAAAGTATATTTAATTTGTTCATTGAGTTGCTTGAGTTTCTGAAAACCGCATTTTCTTTTACTAGGAAATCGTTAATGTAAATATCAAAATTATCATTTTCAAAGTCTAACAGTAGTTTAGTATTATACCATTTATTAGTGTCATAATTGTCGAGTGTAACATATGCGGAACCATTATAGAAAGCCAGAACTCCCCCACTGTATTTGATTACCATTATATTGTTTGTATTATTATAGGGGTATATTTTTATCAGTCCTGAAACAAGGAATATATCATATTCGAGCAATG
>Ga0307928_10000030_pt1 | contig 73330 bp, 72 predicted proteins | sample AceLakmetagen232_FD_201815 | JGI IMG/M metagenome (GOLD analysis project Ga0307928, IMG submission 201815) | Saline water microbial communities from Ace Lake, Antarctica - #232 | ecosystem: Environmental > Aquatic > Non-marine Saline and Alkaline > Saline | place: Antarctica: Ace Lake...
CGCAATAACTTTTTCCCCGTCTATTTCTTTGGGCAGGTTTAGATCTCTCGCCATATCCAGTCCGCTCCTAATCCTGCAGTCTTTTGTAAGATTGAATTTTCCTTGCCCTTTCCTCATGTCGACAGGTACCTCTTAAATTTTTCTTCCGGAGACAAAGGTTCTCCCGCCAGTTTCTTGAGGAACTTTTTACAACTTTCCCCGTATGATTGCCGGATCTTCTTTTTCAAAGTCAAAATATTATTCCAGGCCTTTCTTGTCTCCTTCCTTCTTTATGCCCTGGTTTTTCCATAAATCTGCTTGAAGCACATCTGTCTTTATTTACCGGCCCCTTCATATAATAGAGCAGCGATAGGTTAACCTTGGCCGGCTTATAATCCGGGGCAATCTCTAACGCCTTCTTGTATTCCTTTATAGCTTCATCATACTCACCTTTCACGCTGTGAAGCCTGCCTTGATAAAGGTGTTCCTCTTTGGTTTTCATTTAACTCGGGAATTATCGTAAATAATAAGTTTTTTCGTATGTTATTCTTCTCGAAACGCGTCAAGATCCATTACTCGGACAGGCTCCTATATGTCTTTTAAGCTCAACAGGAATTTTTCGCCCTGCGGTGTAATTTCATATCCGGTTACGGCGGTTCCTCTCAAATACCCCTTTTTCCACAAAGGCCTGCACAGTATGGCCACATACTCCGCTGAAAATCCCATCTCTTTGCCGATATCTTCGGGTTTGGCACGGTCCATCGTATTAATCAGCCTCAAGGCATATCTCTCACTTTCCGCGACCGACATAGTTTTTCTCCCTCTAACTTTCGTCTTAATACTCTATTGTCATTGACTTCCATTTTTTTCCGCCTTTTCCCAGGCGCCCTATCTTCTCCTGAAGAGTGGTCAATTTATTAGTCCCCCGGTTATGGATGGTCAGCCAGGCCCCCCGGTCGGGTCCGGCCACTTTAATCTCCACCCGGTAGCCGGCCTTCAATTTAACTTCTTCCAATATATCGGGTTTTAAAATTAAACCCGCTTCATTGTCCATCCGGGCAACATCTTCCATCATGATGACCTGTAATTTTGTTAGACGTGGTGAAGACTTATCCGTGTGAATTATGATATAGGGCCACCGGCTCGAACCCTTAATCCGGATGATTTTTATTTTGACCGAGCGGCCGGCAAACAGGCCGACTTTCCCCCTGATATGGGAAGGGATGAAAATCTTCCCTCCTTCGCTCATCCGGTCAGAAACCGGGACTTCAATGGAATCAACTTTACTGAATGCTTTAAGAAGCGGCATAAGAACTCCTTAACTAACCCGGACCGCCTTTACCTTCTTTTTGCGTTCGACCGTGGCGGAGAGAACTTCCAGCATTTCCTTTAATTCGGTAATTTTCGCGCCGGCCTCCTGATACTCTCCCCGAGAGAGACAAGTTTTAATTGACAGGATCCTCTTTTCGATCTCATCTTCATCGGCGTTTTCCAATGTGTCTTTTCCTTCCTCCAGCAACACCCGGGCCGCCTGGATCATGCTTTCTGCCTGAATTCCAATTTGAATCTCTTCCTTGCGCTTCTGGTCTTCCCCGGCATGAATCCGGGCTTCCTCGATCATCCTGTTGATCTCGTCGCCGGTCAGGCGCGGAGAAGAGTTGAACCGGATGCTTTTTTCGGTCTCAGTGTACAAATCCTGGGCCTTGACCTGGAATATCCCGTTGGCGTCGATCCGGAAAGTCACCTCGATTCGGGCCTCTCCCCTTGCCCCGAGGGGAATGTCGTTCAGCTCGAACTTCCCCAGGCTGATGTTGTCGGACACCAGAAGCCTCTCTCCCTGCAAAACATGAATATCGACCTGGGTCTGGTTGTTTTTTGCGGTGGTGAATATCAGGCCGCGGGTAACGGGGATAGTGGTGTTTCGCTTGATAATCCCGGAGAAGAGGCTGCCTTCCGTCTCGATCCCCAGAGAGAGCGGGGTGACGTCGAGCAGAACCACATCCTTGATTTTCCCGGCCAGGATACCGGCCTGGATTGCCGCCCCGAGAGCCACCACCTCGTCCGGGTTTAAGTCCTGGCAGGGCTCTTTTCCCAGGAGTTCCCGGGCCAGGCGTTGTACGGCCGGCATCCGGGTGGAGCCTCCGACCAAAACTACCCGGTTGATCAGGGGCGGCGCAAGGCCGGCGTCAGCCAGGGCCCGGTTGGTAGGTTCCACCATTTTTTTTAATAAATCTCCGGTCAGATCCTCGAATTGCCCCCGGCTCAAGGAAAATTCCAGGTCTTTGTTCTTCCAGATAAACGGAATCCTTATATCCACAGCCTCTGTTATCGAAAGGTCTTTTTTCGCCTTTTCCGAGGCCTCTTTCAGGCGTTGCAGTGCCGTCCGGTCTTTTCGTACGTCGACCCCGTAGCGTTTTTCGAACCCCCGGGCCAGGTAATCCATTATTCTCCGGTCCCAGTCATCGCCGCCCAGTCGGGTGTCTCCCCCCACTGCTTTTACCTCGAAGACGCCGTTGCCCAACTCCAGAACCGACACATCAAAGGTCCCTCCTCCCAGGTCCCAGATCAGTACATAGTGCACATCCTGTCTATGGAGGCCGTAAGCCAGTGAGGCCGACGTGGGCTCATTTATAATCCGGATTACCTCCAGGCCGGCCCGGGCCCCCGCCTCGATGGTGGCCTGGCGCTGGTTGTCATTGAAGTAGGCGGGAACGGTTACCACGGCCTTTTCTATCTTCTCGCTAAAAAACTCTTCCGCGTCTTCCCTGATCTTGCGAAGGATGAAACCGGAAATTTCCGGGGGGCTGAATTTTTTCCCGTCAATTTCGACTCTGTAATCAGTCCCCATGCGACGCTTGATCGAAGCCACAGTCCGCTCCGGGTTAGCGACGGCCTGCGTCCTGGCCATGCTGCCGGTCAGCTGTCTCCCTTCGGAGGTGAAAGCCACCACCGAAGGAGTAAGTCTTCCCCCTTCCGCGTTGGGGATGATCTCGGGCCTCCCATTGTTCATAAACGCGGCCGCCGAGAAGGTAGTGCCCAGATCTATTCCGATTATTTTATTCATCTCCGCCCTTTAGTCCGGATTATTAATAAGAGTTCTGCAAAATGGAGTTTACCGTGTCATCTACAGCAAATTATGATTAGTTGAATGAGATTGCTTCACCCTTGCGGGTTCGCAATGACAGAAAATCTGTGATTGAGGACTTTTCGTTATAATCAATACATTATTGCTCTGCTATCGATACTATCTCCGGCATTGTTCAAAACTAGCCCGATTTATGAATAAATCGGGCTAAGTAGCTATCTTTATTCTTTGTTTTTTTCTATCTTTAACGGGGCTAACCCAGCCGCAGTTCCCGCATCCCTTTTCCAGGAGTTCCAGGAGATTGGCGGTTTTCCCGCACCGGGGACAAGTCTCGGTCCTTTCCCGGAACGATATAATCCGGCCCAGCGCCCTTTCCCATTCGTACATTTTCTCACCGGAGAAAGAGGCGATTTTCCTTTCGGGACTTGCCTCATAGATAACATCAAACACCCTTTCCTTCTTCAAAGCCGGGCTCAAGTCCCTCACTTCCACCGTGGAACCCAGCACCCTTTCCATCGGAAGGTCAAAAGCCAGTCTTTTCTCAAAATCATACCACCAACACAATCTCCGGTTTGTTATATAGATACGACCCGGCTTCCATATCTTCTCCGGCGAAACCAGGTGCCAGGCCTTGCCCCGGTGGGTAACGGTTTCTCCTTCGCTTAAAAAATCTAAAACCTCCCCTTCATAGATGGGGAGGTCGATGTTTTCATCGACGAAAAACCCGGCTTCACCGGTCGCTTCTTTTACCGCGGTCTCTAATTTTTCTATCCCGGGCGATCTCAACCGCGCGATCCTCCCATCAGCAAGAACCAGGTAAAGCGCGCCATCCCGGACCAGAAGACCCGTTATCTCGTTCAAGGGAGTCTGGAACATTACCTCGTTAAATTCCCGGTGTCGGATGAAGAGCCTTCTGTCGGTCAGATAAATTTGCCCGTACCTCCAGGCAACATAGATCCCTTCGGTGTGAAAAAAAGAGCCCGGTATTTCAAGCAGCACTTTTTCTCCCGGAAGTAAAAAAATTTCTTCCCGGGTTATTTCACCCGCTGCCCGAGAGCGAAGCTTCTCGTCCCAGTCCTTCATCACCCCGTATTTAATCATGGTCTCCATGCCGGCGAGAGCCGCTCTTAAATTCACGCCGATCAGCGGGATGCCGGCCACGGAGATGATGATGTCGGCACTTATCACCAGTCCCTTGTCCAGGATTCTGTCCAGGAGATCGACCAGCGTAATCCGGCTGTCTCGGGTAGGCTCCATTTGGCGCGTTGCTCCTTTATCAGCTATCCTCTACCCTCAGGCAAATGAGTACGGAGGCCACGGCCCGGTAAAACGAATGTGCAATCCCTCTTCCCGGTTTATGCCTTCCAGGACATCGCCCAGTTTTTCGACCTTCTCCCCGGAAACCAGGCAGGACAGGTTCATGATCATCTGGAGTTGTTCGTTATCGCCTTTCTTGGTTTTATCTATGTGGATATCAAAAACTTCTTTTTTTATCCGCTGGTAAAAATCCTTGAAATATTCATCGGCCTTATTCTCCATCTCCCGCCGGAGCAGGTTCTTTACTTTCTGCTCGTACATATAGGCCACCCCCGGTGATTTTGATTTAACTTCTTCCTTTAAATTTCTGATCTCCGGTGAGTTTTCGGCGATTTTATCAACCATAATTCGTGGGTCCCACAGGATCTGAACTCCATACTCGGCCTTGCCTCTGACGTGACTGAATTTTTCTCTCAATTTCTCGTAATCTTCCTGCAGCCATTTTTTTAAGTTCTCCTCCGGCTCGATGCCCTCCCCGCCGACGATTAAGGTATCGAAGGACATCGGGAGCACTGTCCCGAACCTTTCCCAGGCGGTATCAACCACCTGCTGATGGATCATCACCCAGTTTTTGACTTTTTCCGCTTCCCCCGATTCATAAGGACGGGCCTCGCAGTCATGAACAATGGCTGAGACCTCCCGGTGCGGGATGGAATAAACCCGGCCGCCCTCTATCCCGATAGGGCCCAGGTTTATCTTTTCGTTGCCGCCGGCGATACAGTAGAGATACAGACTCCGGCCGACCGTGATCTCTTCACTCATTTTAACTCCCTGTTTGTCCACCGGGTGGGATTGGCAATCCTATCGACGCAATCATTAACTATATCGTCCAATCCGTCCCTCACCGACTGAACCGCCTCCCCGACACCCTGCTCTTCTTTGATGTGATCGATCGCCAGGTCGAGTTCCCTGAGCGCCCGCCCCAGGCGTTCTGTCTCTTCCTCGTTCAAGCTCCCCCCTTCCATCCGTCTTACCGCCTGGAGTTGAAGCGCGTCCCTGATGATCTCGACCAGCGCGATCACCAATCCCAGAACACCGCTTTTCAGATTGTCCTCTTCAATATTGATCATGTTTAATCGGATTTCTTCTTTATCTGCAACTCAAGAATCCCGTTCTTATATGACTTCTCTAATTTGCCTTCCGGTTGAGAGGGGAGTTTCAGGTCCTGCCGGTATTTACGCCCGGGCTTATCCACGGATATAATGAGTCTGTTTTTGGCTAAATTGACCTTTATGTCCTTCTCTTCAACTCCGGGAATCTCGGCGATTACCCTGATGTGATCTTCCTCATCAAAGATATCTACCGGGCGCTCCTGTGGCTCCGGGGAGGGTGAAAGGGGGCGTTTCGATTTTTGTTTAACAAAAGGTTTCCCCCCGAAAGTTGCTTTCCGTGCCCCCGGAGGGCGCCCGGTTGGTCTCCCCGAAGGCCTTCCACCACTCCTCTCACCCCTCTCCACGTGCCCCTCTTTTATCCGGCGCTCGATCTCTTGATCAGCCTCCTTGAGCCGATCCCGGAAGGCAGGAGATTTCTCTAAACTCTCTAATAAACCACCAAGCCCGGGGATCACCTTGCCGATTCCTTTAAGAATTCCTCCAGCGACACCTTCTTCTTTGCCGGATTCCTTCTCTTCGTCACTTTGCCCCTCAGGATCTCGCTTTTCACCTTCTTTATCCATCTTTCTTCTCCTTCCTTTTCCGGTTTTGGGCACTTTTAATTATTGCACTCCAAAGTTCTTCTGATACTGGATCAGCAGGCATGTTATACTCACATCAGTCTGATTGCTTTTACCATCTAATTAACGGCTTTCTTGCTTTCACTGCCAGGCCGGTAAACTCTTTACCCTTGAACGTAAGTTTAAATTCGCCATCTGGTTTTTCTTCAAGATAACCATCTTTAGTCAAAATAGAACAAATTTGAACTACATATTTTGTTGAGACTCCTAACTTAAAACCTACTGATTCTTTATCAGCTTCCTCTAATTTTTTAATTATATTTAAAACTTGTTTCTCAATACCTTTCATTTTCAGTTCTCACTTCGTCGGATTGATTAAATGGTTGATTGCTAAATTAATCACTCGCCGCTCATTAATTAACTATTACTCCGCCTTTATCCCCTTGACTTTGGCGGATATCCAGCCGCACCAGGGGCAGCCTTCGCCCAGAAGTTCATCGGTTTGGACTTTTTTCCCGCACTGGGGACACTCTTCCTTGCCCTTTAACGCCTCTTGCCAGGCGGCGGTCTCGACATTGGTCCCGGAGGGGAACTCCAGGCCGTACCGGGCCGCGGTCTCAAAAGAAGCCAGGGCGGCCCTTATCTTGATCCCCAGGAGTTCCACCCCGGCCACGGAGATGGAGATATCTGCGTTTATCACCAGGCCCTTGTCAAGAACACGGTCTATGACGTCTACCAATGTGGCGCCTGTATCCCTGGTTGCTTCTATGGACATGTCGTCGCCTCTCTCTATTTTTAGAATACAGAGGTCAGAAGCCGGAATATCTAATCGCCCGGTTAAACCCCGTTCTCCTATTCTCTGATGTTTCGAAATTTAAATAATTGTAGTGGCGGAGCTTGCTCCGCTATCAGTCGAGCAAGCTCGACCACTACAGTTAGCGCGAAGCGCTAAATTCCTGCTTCGGAATTTTAAATAAAATATATCAATGAGATTGCTGAAATATTTTTTGGCATTGCCTCTGTCTAGTGATGATAGTCTTGGTTCAAAACTAAATTAGCGCCGCAGGCGCTAATTTATTCTATTCTCTGTTCTACTTGGGTACAACCCCCTGGCCTTTACATTTCGGACAGGGCACGGGATGAGGACGTCGCGGGTACACGCCGGTCCCATCGCAGTTGGCGCATTTTTTCGAAGGCTCGATCCCGGTGACCATTCCCGCTCCGCCGCAGGCCGGGCAGGTTAAACGGCTGGTGGTGTACGGGTCTATTCCTTTGCCCGCGCAAAAATTGCATTTAACCGCCGGCCCGCTGATCTTCAACTTGCCTTTTCCCAGGCAGACCTGACAATCGGAGAGTTTGGATAAAAGCTGAAAAGGGTCCTTCCCCTTACCCCGGCAAAAGGCGCATTCAATTTCCACCCGGTTCTTTTCCCACTTCTTTATTTCTTCCGGGCTTACGGTGGTCCATCTTGGTTTTCGCGTCATCTCAATCTCCTTTTAGCTTATCGATTTCTTCCTGAATTAACGCCGCTTTTTCCTGATAGTCCTCCTCCGTGATCTCTCCCATCTCCCGGAGCATCTTGAGCTCAAGCAGTCCCTGCTCTAAAACGGCCCGGGGCTCTATATCTTCCTCGGCCCGGGAGTGAATCGCCGCGGTAAGCCCTTTGATCATCTCTACCGGCTGGTAGGGGGCCGTTAATACTTTCCCCAGGAATTTGAACAGACCTATATCGGTGGGGCGATCCAGCTTTCGCTTTTCCGCGCCCGGGTAGATGTCCGTTCCCCATTTCCGGTCCGGCATTATTCCCCATTTCCTGGGTATGGTAATGCCGGGCTTAGCGCTTACTTGAGGAAACGAACTGGTAATTAATGGGATTTCCTTGCTGACCAGGGGAATCATGCTGGCCGCCGGAGGCATGGCCCGGCTGACAGAGGGGAGGCGGCCGGCGGTGAAGGGGATAAGCCTTCTTTGCGGCTTCTCTTCTTCCCTGTCGGGAGGATTTCCGGCAACGGGCTTTCCCTCGCCTTTATCGCTATTTTTAATTTTCTTTGGCCCGGGCTTTTTGGCCGATCTATCTTTCTTTTCGGGTTTCATGGTGTCTCCTTAGCCATATATCTTCCCGGCTAACTTCTTCAGGCGTCCCGGGCCCTTGACCTGATAGGGGAGAAGAGGGACCCGGCTGATTTCGTATTTACGGGTTCTCTCCCGGTTTATTTCCCGGATGACCGCGGTCTGTTCTTTTCTCCTGGATTCGCAGAAATTGCATCCGGTGGCCGGGAGGACCATGTTGATTATAATCCGGCGGCACGGTATCTCGAGCCGGTTGAAGCTCTCGAGCAGGTCGTCCATCTCATCTTTGCCCATAACTTCCGGGATCGAGATGACCACGAACCGGCAGCGGGCCGGGTCCATTAGAATCTCCTGCAGCTTTCTCACCTTCCGGGAGAGCTCAATCATCTCCTCCGCCACCCGAGACAATCTCACCACCTCTTTATACTTGATCAGCAATTTAAAGATCGTGTTCAGCCACTCCCGGGCCACCCGCGGCATCTCCAGGAAACGCAGCATGTGACCGGTAGCCGCATTATCCAGAACGTATAAGTCGAATTTACCTTCATCAATAAAATCCACCACCCGGGTCAAGGCCATTATCTCGTCCAACCCCGGAGGAGTGAGGGATATAAGTCCCTCGAAAACTTCCCGGTCAAACTTAATATCCACGCCCTGATTAAAAAAACCGGTGAACGCTTCATTTATTTCTTTCCGGTAGGTCTTTTTATAATCCTCAAACAGCTTTGGCGCGTCCATCTCCAGGCCATAGAGATTATCGGTCTCTCCCAGCCGGGTTATGCTGTCCCCGACCGGCAGGCCGAAGCTGTCGGAGAGAGAGTGAGCGGGGTCGGTGGAGAAGATCAGAACCTTCCGGGAGGGATATCTCGCGGCGATGGTAAGGGCGGTAGCCGAAGCTATGGATGTTTTCCCCACGCCGCCTTTCCCGCCGAATACATATAATAAAATATCATCCTCGATTAAATCGGAAGGACTGCGCTTGAAACCGTTAACACCGGCGAGCCGGGACTTGAAATTAAATAATTTCTTCCCCGCCGGCAGGTAAGGGGTTTTTCCCTCGAACAGAACTTCGGCATACTCCTTTAGACGCTCCAATCCCCGGATTTGATAGGGGAAGGCGGGGACCCGGAAAAGTTCGTAGTCAGCGAATTTTCGATCGATACGGTTTAACTCTTTCTTCTGTTCCTTTTCTTCCCGGGAACAGAAAGGACATTGATTTCGGCTGCTATTAATTTTATTTATAATAATAGACTTCACCGGAATCCCGTACCCCTTCAATGATCTCAGCAGCCTTTCCGTTTCTTCAATAGCCAGCGAGTGGGGGATGGTGACCGGTATGAACTCCGTTAAATCGCGGTTTTTCAATAAACCCCTCACCCGTTTAACATCTTTTGCCATCATTTCCAAAAATTCATCGGTGTCGTCCTTTCGATACCGGCCGGTAAAATGCCGGGCTAAAAACCGGTGCTTGGCCTGCATCAGATTAAGAACCTTGATCCATTTTTTCATCTGGGCCGGGAGACCTAAAAGCCGGATGGCATGCCCGGTCGGAGCCGTGTCCAGAATAACCAGGTCAAATTCTTCCTCCTTCAATATGTTCGCTATTTTTATTACCGCCATGACCTCGTCCAGTCCCGGGATGGAAAGAGAAAAAAAGTTCTCAATATCCCGCCGGTCGAAGTAGGTCCCCCGCTCGGCAATCTTTTTCAGGACGGAGCCGTATTTTTTCTTAAAATCTATGGCGTCTTCTTCCGCCTCAATCTCCAGGGCGCTGAGGTTATCGACGTCTCCTATCCGGGTGATGGTATTGCCGACGGCGCGCTCGAAACTGTCGCCAACGGAATGGGCGGGATCGCAGGATACAATCAGTATCTTTTTACCGGGATGGGCCCGGGCTAAATAAAGCCCGGCCGCGCAGGCAGAAGTGGTCTTCCCGCATCCTCCCTTCCCGCCAAAGATTATCAGGGACCGATCTTCGATATTCCGAAACATTCCTGGGGCTCGTTTCCGTGGCGCCGACTTTCATTGTTTGCCGGGCAGTTTATCAGGCGCCGGCAACCGGTACCGGTTCTTTAATCCATTTCGCCGCCGGCGGTGTCCACTCTCTTCCTCAGTCCTGTCCGGTCAAACCCGAGAATGTCGCCCTCATTATTAAGGACCACCTCGTAAATGGCCAGGATGTCCATCTGGTCGGGGATGGAATGTTTCTCCACCATCTCCAGGGCAACCACCCAGCCCCTCTCTTCCTTGACCGCCCCGACGGTGGTGGAAAGCTCCAGCCCCGTGATCGCGCTAAGTTCCTCCCGGGCCTTCTCGATAATCTGTGACATTGACTTAGCCATCTCTCTTCCTCCTTTTTTAGAATTTTCCTTCGGGAAAATTCGTTTGAACATATTACTTAAGTTGTCGGTTTTTAACTTTGGCCCCGCAGGAGGGGCAGAAAGAATAGTGATACATGAATCGCCAGGTTTCCCCGCACTCCAGGCATTCAATAAGCAGAGGTTCACCACATTCGGAGCAAAAATTCTTGCCTCCACTGGTTGCCGAACCGCATTTAGGACACCTGAAAGCGCCCAGGCTTTTTTGCATTTCTATTGCCTCCTTTCTATTAAAATTTTCCTTCGAGAAATTTTAATAACGTTCAAGCTTCACTTGCGGCCTTCTTCGTATTTCCGGATGGCCTCCAGTCTTTCCAGGAGCCCGGTCTCTTCCCGGTTGTACTCTTCCTCCTCTATCTCCCCCATCTCGAAGCGCATCTGAAGGTTCAGCAATTCCTCATGCACTTTGGATTTATCGGTTATCTCGGTATCGGCCATATCTTTTAATTTATTGCCGATCCAGACCACCCCTTTTACCGGAATCAAAAAGGGAAACACAATGTCAAGCAATCCAAATCCGGGGCCCGGACTTTCCTGACTTTCCCGGGGCCTATCAGGGTATGATTTTTTCATTCATTCCTCATCAAGGGTTATTACTAATTCCACAAAATTAATCGGCGGGACCGGTCCGATATACTTGAATTTTGTTCGCCCATTATATTCCGTTGCCAGTTTATCCATCAATCCGTCGAACTCTCCCGCCCGGGTTTTATCCACCAGGAAGGCCAGGTTGGTTATCATGGCATCGCCGAAGACCTTGTTGCCGCGCCATTCAACGCTGGTTCGCTTAAAAATGCCCAGTATGTTTTTCTCTTCCTTCGCTTTCTTCCGTTCCAGCGCTTCTTTTACCAGCTCTCCCAGTGTTGCCCTCTGCGGGATCGATTGAACTGACTGGTGTGAAATCAACTTCTGCCGCAGTCTCCTGATCTCGGTATTTTCATCCACAATCTCCCGGAAGATCGACTCCATGTCGGTCCAGATGGCCTTGAGGCCCAATTCCATCTTGTTGTCCATCTTGAGCGATAAATCTTTCAGCTCTTCATATCTTGTTTTAAGCACTTCCTCTCTTATTCTGTCATCGGGAGCAACATTCTCTTTGCCGCCGGCGATTGTGCCGAACCTGACCGGCAAGACGGTAAAATCATCCATCAACTCTTCCAGGACCTTCTGGTGAGCCATGGTGTTGGCCCGGGAGATGGGGTACTTGATGATCGGGGAGACGCTGATTACCGCCGCTATATCCCGATGAGAAATACTGTAAACATCGTCTCCCCGCTCGCCGATCGCCGGCGAGTCAAACTTCCTCTCTTCCCTGTCCCCGATTATGCAGTAAATGTATCTCCCTTCTTCCATCTCTCGCCTTGCGGGTTGCCAATTCACTCTTCCGGTTATTGTTCCTGCCCCCATTTTATAACCAGTTCCGCGAAATTGAACGGGGCCACCGGGCCGACATACTTGAACTTCAGCCTGTCCTCATATTTTCGGCTTAATTCTTCTACCAGGTCGTCAAATTCAATCTCGTGGGCCTTGTCCACCAGGAAGGCGCAGTTCAGTACCATGTTTTCACCCGCGATCTTGTTAACGCGAAGGTCAACGCAACGGGGTCGCAACGCGTCTAAAATCTCTTCCGCCTCGGCTTCTCTTTTCTGCTCCAGGGCCTGCTTGACCTCCTTCCCCAGGTTCACCTTCTCATTCACAGCTGGAGGAGAGGACTTTCCGGCCATTTTCTTCTTCAGGCTTGTTATCCGGGGATCGGTCTCCCCGATCTCCCGGAAAATACCGCTCAGGTCAAGCCAGAAGACCTTCAGCCCCAGTTCCACTTTATTGTCCATGTCTCTCAATAAGTTTTTTAATTCATGGTACCGCTTCATCAGGAGGCTCCTGATCTCTTCCGCGCCGGCGGCGATAGTGCAGAACCGGAAGGGAAGGACATCGTATTCCTTCATTACCTCTTCCAGCACCTTTTCCTGGGCGATCAGGTTGTCCCGGCTGATCACGTATTTGGTCATCGGGGTCGGGCTGATCACGCAGGCCAGATCACGGAAGCAGAGGGTATGCACCTCGTCCCCCCGGCCGCCGATCCCGATCGGCCCGAAATTCCTCTCATTGGATTCGTTGATCACGCAGTAAAGATATTTTCCCTCATCCATCCTGGAACCTCATGCTGGATTATTATTGCCTCTTAATTTAGGTTAAAATCACTTTCCGGGTATTAATCCACGTATCAGCAAATTTATCGCATAGGAATTTTAATAATTCTGTCGACCTAAAGGTCGACGGCTACGACATCTTCGTAGTCGCCCCGCCAGGGCGGGGCTAAGTCCATTAACAGCCGGTTCAGGGCCGGACAATCTCAACGACAACAAGATCTTTTTGGTCCCCCGGGCCGAAAATTATCTCCTCCCCCCCACAGCAACTCGTCAGCAGCTTGTAAGCATCGGTTATCTCTTCAAATTTTTTCTCCAGGTGCGGATTATCCGGGTCCCGGTCCGGGTGTTCTTTTTGAGCTATCTCCCGGTAAGCCTCCTTGACGGCTTCCGCCGTGACATTATTCCCCAGCCTTAACAACTTCCCGGCTTCGTCCAGCCGCTCATACCCGATTTTATTTAACCGGCAGGTGGCAAAGCTGTAAGGGGGGAGGGGACCCACGCACCGGAAGTTCACTTCTTGCTCGTACTCTTCGTCCAGTTCCTTTAAGGAGGCGTCGAAATCCGGTTCCTTGATCTTCTCCAGCAGAAAGGCGCAATTGACGATCATCTTGTCGTCCATCACCGGGTGTTTCTGGAAATCCACCGCGGATTTCTTGAGAAAGTCAACGATCCGCTCCTCCTCTTTTGTCCTTCGTCTCTCCAGCGCTTCCTTGATCATTATCCCTATCTTTATCCGGTCCTGGAAACCCTGGGCGGGGGGCCCGGAGGCAATCAGCGTCTTGAATTCTTTTATTTCCCGGTCCTCTTCGCCGATCCGCCTGATGACGCCGTTCAGATCCACCCGGGTGACCGCCACGTCCAGTTCTATCCTGCCCTCCATGGAAGCAAGCAGTTCTTCGAACCGCTGAAAGCCTTTTTTTAAAACTTCCCTCACCCCCTCGTCTCCGGAAACAGTCGTCCCGAACTTCATGGGGATGACGATTTGTTCGCTCATAATCTTCTCGATGGTCTGCTGGTGTCTTACCAGCAGGCGCCCCAGGGCTTCCTTCAGCATGGTATCGGGACTGGGGATTTGGGATTCGCTCACCACGCCGGCGATACCCCGGTAGGGAATTGTATAAACCTCCTCATCGGAAATAATCCCGCCGGGGCCGAAAGATTTTTTTTCGGCGCCTTTTATTATCCCGTAAAGGTATCTTTCTTTATCCATCTGCCACCCTTTCTCATAATTCCGGGATCCGTGTCTTCGCTTCCAGGATCGCCTCTTCGAAGTGTTTTCGCTTGATTGTGAATGTTTTGATTGATTTTTCGTCGGGCTGGCCTTTCACTTTCGTCAAAAATTCCCTTATGGCCATCATGGAAGCCCTCTTGACGACGGCCGCGATGTCCGCCCCGGTATATCGATCGGTTTTCCCGGCCAGCGCCGCGAGATCAACGCCCTTAGCCAGCGGCTTGCCCTCCATGTGGATTTTAAATATCTCCAGGCGGGCGGCCCGATCCGGGACGGGAAATTCTAAAATCAGATCAAACCGGCCCGGTCGGAGTATCGCCGGGTCCAGCATGTCGGCCCGGTTGGTCGCGCCGATGACAACCACGCCCTTCAGCTCTTCTATGCCGTCCATTTCAGTGAGGAACTGGCTGATGACCCGCTCAGCGGTGTGGGCGGCATCCCCGCCTCCCCGGATCGGGATCAGGGCGTCGATCTCGTCAAAGAAGATGATGGTAGGGGCGGCCTGTTTGGCCTTTTTGAAGACCTCTCTTATCCCCCGCTCGCTTTCCCCTACGTATTTGCTCATCAGGGCCGGCCCTTTAACCGAGATAAAATTGACTTCGCTTTCGTTGGCCACCGCCTTGGCTACCAGGGTCTTGCCGGTTCCGGGAGTGCCGCGGAGCAGGATGCCCTTCGGGGGGGTAGTTTTTGATCGGGCAAAAAGTTCCGGGTATTTCAGCGGCCATTCTATGGTTTCCATGAGCCGGCTCTTTATATCTTCCAGACCCCCCACATCGTCCCATCCGACATCAGGCACCTCGATAAACACCTCCCGGATAGCCGAGGGCTCGATCTCCTTCAGCGCCTCCATGAAGTTATCCATGGTCACCTGGAGCTCCAGGAGGATCTCATAGGGTATCTCTGCCAGCTCGAAATCCACCCGGGGGAATATCTTCCTCAAGGCCGACATGGCCGCCTCCCGGGCCAGGGCTTCCAGATCCGCCCCCACGAAACCGTGAGTGATCGCCGCCAGTTTCTCCAGGTCGACGTCCTCGGCCAGGGGCATGCCCCGGGTGTGAATCTGGATTATCTCGTACCTGCCGTTCTTGTCGGGGATGGGTATCGACAGCTCCCGGTCAAACCGGCCCGGCCTTCGCAGGGCCGGGTCCACCGTGTTGGGAATATTTGTGGCGCCGATCACGACGATCTGGCCCCGGGACTGCAACCCGTCCATCAGGGCCAGGAGCTGGGCCACCACCCGGCGCTCCACCTGCTTTTCCGCCCCCATCTCTTCCCTTTTGGGAGCGATCGACTCTATCTCGTCGAGGAATATAATGGCGGGAGCGTTGGCCTGGGCGTCGTTAAATATGCTTCGCAAGCGGCCCTCGCTCTCTCCGTAATATTTTCCCATGATCTCCGGCCCGCTGATGCTGGTGAAGTAGGCGTCGGTCTCGTTGGCCACCGCCCGGGCGATCAGGGTCTTGCCGCAGCCGGGGGGGCCGTGGAGGAAAATTCCTTTCGGAGCTTCGATCCCCAGCCGCTCGAAGACCTGGGGATACTTGAGGGGAAGCTCGATCAGCTCCCGGACCCGGTGGATCTGCTTGTCCAGACCGCCGATGTCCTCATAAGAGATCCGGAGGCCGCCCTTTCTTTCCGGAGACTCCTTCCCCTCCATTTTGATAGCCGTGGTGGACTGGATGAGAACCACTTCTTTTTTTGGAACCGTGTCCACCACCTTGAAGTCGCAGGATCGGGTTCCGAAGAGGTTGGCCCGGACCCGGTCCCCGGCCAGCAGGGGGAGTCCTTCCAGAAGCCGGCCGATGTACCGGGTGTCCCTTTCTCCCCGCAATCCGCTGATGGTAATGGGCGACAGGGTGATCTTTTCGGCGCCCCGGGAGGTGGTTTTTTCCACGGAGGCTTTTTCATCCAGGCCGACCTGGGCGTTCTCCCGGATGATCCCGTCGATCTGGACAATCCCCTTGTCCCGGTCCTCCCGGTAGGCGGGCATTATCTTGGCGGCGGTTTGACGCTTACCCTCGATCCGGACGACATCACCGATCTCGCAGCCCAGTTTTTCGAGATCCGCGGGGTCGACCCGGGCTATGCCCCTTCCCACGTCGCGCGGCCTCGCCTCGGCCACTTTCAATGTCAATTTGTCATTCGCCATAATTTTTTTCTCTCTATTATCCACGCTCTGTTTCTCAGCCCCCCCCCTTCAATATGGGTATCGGCCCCCTGGTTTTAACCGGGTTGATTGCTCTCTGAGCCTTGGGCGTGACCCGGTATTGGCCATCGCTTCCTACCACAAGATAATCGTCTTTAAGAAGCCCCGCGCAGACCCTTGCCGCGTATTCAGCGGAGACCCCGATCCTTCGAGCTATTGACTCACTATCTGCCTCGCGCAGGTTTGTAACAACCTTTACGATCTGGAGCTCTATTCCTTTCATCTTTAGCCTCTTTAATTTCCCGACAACCTTATGAAATCTTTCAATTCCCGCAGAGCCTCGAACCTCTGCCCCCGTGTCTTGTATAAGCGACTCAGGTTATAATGGGCCTCCGCGAAGCGGGAATTAAGCGCGATAGCTGTTTTGTATTCGTCGACCGCCTTCTCCGTCATACCCTTTTCCTGATAAGAGAGTGCCAGATTGAAATGGGAGTTGGCGTCGATAAAATCAAGCTCGATCGCCTTCTTTAATTCACGGATAGAATCATCCATTCTCCCCGACATCCCGTAAGTCGTACCCAGGTTGTAATAAGGTTCGGCCAGGTCCGGTTCAATCTCAACCGCTGTCCGGAACTCCGCCTTCGCCCTCTCGCGATCACCCATCCGATCGCAGGCTATCCCCAGATTATTATGGGCCCGCGCGTTGCCCGGATTTATCTGAAGGGCCTTCTCGAAGGCGATGATGGCGATTTGACAGTCCCCGAAGATCAGGCAGATTACCCCGAGATTGTTCCAGGCCGGGTCCAGAAGGGGGTCAATCTCCAGGGCCTTCTTATACTCCTTTATCGCCTTCCGGTACTCCTCCCTCTCTTTATATATTACCCCCAGGTTATTATGGGCTTCGGGCAGCCCGGGGTTCAGTTCCAGCGCCTTCAAGTACTCGGATATAACACCCTGTGGGTGGCCGTCCCCGGCGAGGCTATTGGCGCGCTCAAAATGAACCAGGGCTTCTTTCATGGTATTTAGTTATAACAGATCTCATCAATCAATCTGGTTATCTTTCCCCTGAAATCCGATCTCCGGGATACGTCCAGCGAGTCCATCTCCGAATCCAGGATATCCAGACAGATCTTCGTGAAGCCCTCATCGGAAGAGGTTGGGCTTAGGTCGGCCATGTTCATCACCTTGCCGATCATAATGGCGGCGCGGACTGTGGGTATGGCTCCGTTATTGTCGTGGTTTCTCAGCCCCCGGACAAGGTCCACGACCATCCCGGCTTCCGGAGGCGATATCCCGGTCTTGGCGGCGGTTATGGCTATCTCGGTATCCCGGTCGTAATGGCCCAGCTTTATGGTGATCAGCCGGTCCCAGAGGGCATCCTGCGCCCGGTGCACACCGGCGTACTCATGGGGATTGCTGGTAAAGATAGCCCGGAAATCGGGATGCACCTTTAAATATCCCTCCGTTCCCCGGGCCGCGGGAAGGTCGAGCATCTTTTCTTCCAGGACGGAGAGGAGGACATTATTGGCCTCGGCCCGGGAGCGGGTAAATTCATCATAGATAAGAGTGAAGCCGTGCTTGCAGGCCACGGTGAGTCGATTGTCCACCCACTTGCCGCTCACGTCTTCTTCGGCCTTGAGGACCGAGTGGATGAAATTGTCCACCAGCTTTCTCTTCCGATAACCAAACTCCGATCCGACCAGGTCGGAAGTGCCGAACTGTTCGTCCCCGTGAATCAGGATGGTCGGCTGACCCGCCTGGGCCGCCAGGTACATGGCCAGCGTGGTCTTGCCGGTCCCGGCGGGGCCGGAGAGGTTGATCGGATAACCCACATCCAGGTACAAAAAAGCCCGCTTTAATATATCTTCTATCTGGGGCGTCATTACAAAAGCGGGCTGCTCCCTGGCCAGCATGATGGGCTGAACCTCGGCGATGGTATCGATCTCATTCATTTTTCTTCTCCTCAGGGTTGTATTCTAATTTCCCCTCTCTCCAGTTGAACTTTATCTCCTCGGTTACAACCGGGGGTTCCCCCCCGCGGTTTAAGTTTCGTTTCTTCATCTCCTCCCAGCTCTCGATAACGGCCAGCCAACCGGTCCCGGTGCGCTCCAGGTTGATCAGACGGCCTATATCCGAGAGTTGACTCTCCAGGAACTGCTCGGCTTTTTCCTCGTCGCCGGCGTTAAAAGGCACGCTGTTCAGGGATTCCCGGAGGGGCCGCGTCAAGAGCCGCTCTTTAAGATTCTCCAGCATCGTTTCATCTGTTATCTGATCACAGGAAGATACAGCCAGTTCATCGTCAATTGCCACCCGGCAGATAACCGGGATATCATCCCCTGAAATTCTCCTTCGTTTCTTCTCTTCCCAGGGTTCCATCCATATAAGACACCCGTTCTCCCGCCACTCGATATCGAATACCTGCCCCGCGTTTTCCAGCGACTCTTTCAGGAGACCGGCCAATTTTTCCGTGTCTGGCGTACTTTTAGCCACTTCCCTTAATCTCGCGCCGAAATCGTCCAGGGCCTCTCCCAGTCTCTGCCTCAGCCTCTCCCTCCGCTGTCTCAGTTCTTCCTTCCTTATCTTCTCCGCCTCCCTCTTCTTCTCCCACGAGGTCGCTTCCCGTTCTAAATCACCGGCCCGGTCCCGGTTGCCCGGAGGCGGCTTCCCCAGGGCCCGGGCCCACTCCCGGGCGATCAGTTTCTTCCTGATCGAGACTACCGTGGCCGTGTTGAGCGGTATCTCCTTCTTCTTTTTTTTGTCTTTGTTGTCTTCCTCCTTCCAGGGATTATATTGAACCCAGGCCGCTTCATCGGGTTCGCCGGCCAGCTTTCGCTTGTCGTGTTCAATTATCGTTTTCGCCACGGCATCCCGAAAAGGAAGCCCCCCGGAAGAATCCTTTTTCAGCAGCTCCTTTCGTTGCAGCCTCCCGTCCCTTTCCATCTGCTTTTTCCAGGCCAGGGCCGCCTCTTCGAGAGGGGAGATGACCGCGACCTTCTTCCGTAGAATCCGGGCCTTTTCCCGGGACATTTCCTTTATCGCTTGAACTCTCGCGTTTATCACTTTCATAATTTTCTGTCAGGTGGATTCCCGGCATGAGAAGCAAGGATGTAGTAGCGGCCTTCTCTCAAGAGAAGGCCCTTTCTGACCAGGGAGTCGCAGAGCTGCTCGGCGTAAGTTGAGGAGATCGGGGGCGATGCGTGCCTGCTCACGGCCACCCGGTCCGCCCGGCCCAGTTCCTTGACCACTTCCAGGACGTCCCGCTCGCTTCCCGAGGCCGTGCCGACCGGCCTTTCCCGCTCGACTTTAGCGGACAGGAAACTCTCCCCGCCTCCGCTCCACGGATTTCTGTCCGATGCTTTTAAATCATGGGATCTGGTCTCTTCTCTTACCGTGACAACACCTTTCCCCCGGCAGGTCCCGCAGACAAGCTTGTTGGTCGGCTCCTTGCCCGTTCCCCGGCATTTGGGGCATATCTCCACCGGCGCCTCCACGTGGTGAACTCCTTTGCCTTTACAGGCATTACAGGTCACATTGCTCCGGGGTTTTTCTTCACCCCTCCCCCGGCAGAAGGCGCAGGTGACGACGGGCGGGTCCACGATGAGGGTGCCCGTGCCCCGACAGACCGGGCACTTTGTGCCCCGGGGCCTTTCCCCCTGTCCCCGGCAGAATCCGCAGGGGTACTCCTCGTCCTCAAAGAGGGCGCCGGCCTGATGGCCACCGTAGGATTTCCCGGGACCTAGGGTGACCGGCTGCCAGGCCCATTCATCCTGCAGTTTTTTAATCCCGGTTTTCCCGGTCTTCAGCTTTGTTTTAAAACTTGCCTTGTCCCATTCCCAGCTCATCTTTACCCCCATTTACATGGTGCAAAATAGTGAACAAATCCCTGATTACTTCAGTAGCTCCAATCCATCTTCTTAAAATGCCCTGGGACCTTCCGCTTGGTTTTTACGTCTGTCTTGTTTTCAGATTCTTCTAAACCACCCTTGGGGACCTTGGGTAATTTATCTTCCTTTTCCAGCAGGTCTTTTTTTACATCTCGCCATGAATCTGAAATGTTCTTTTGTCGTTTTCCTAAAATTTCGCCATATTTTTCCGTCCGTTCTTTCTCCTTAGTTCTTATATACATATCCAGATAATCCTGTCCTTCGGTCTTTGGCTTTGAATGGACTCTGGACTGTATATTTGTCTTCGGGGGGATGCTGTCGCCTCTGCTCGGCTTTCTTTTTCTCCCCTCCTCATCTTCCCAAGGGAAAAATTTATCTGCATCTTTTTTATAGTCCGGCACGGTTCATCACCCCCTTAATTGATTTACTCCCGGTCTCTGAAACCGGTAAAATGCCCTCTTTCTTCCGTCCTCTGCCCTCTATCCTTACCGTCCTCTACTTGGCCGCCTTGCGGGCGTGGATTGTTATATGCTGGGCCAGTTGAGTCCCCTGTATCTTGATCTCGACCATTTGACCGGGCTCCAACTTGGCCTCTCTCCGGATGTTGCCGGGAATAGGAATTCGGCCTTCTTCATCGACCCGCGCGTAAGCTCTCATCAATGTCATCTTCTTCCTCCTTTTATAAAATTAGCGGCTTCGCCGCTACTTTTATGTTTTGAACAACGACCATCATGATTCTATTGAGGCAATATCGGAAATTATTTTCACAATTGCAATGGGCATTTTATATCGAAATAATCTTATTTTTCCTGCGTAAAAATAATATTATTGAAATTTGAGCTTATCTTCTCAACTGCCTGGCGAGGTCTTCCTACCCCAGGTTCCGGGTTGGGATGGCCTTCCCGCGGGTATCTTTCTGAATTTCCGGATAACAATCCGGCCGGACACCGGTGGTCTCTTCAGCAGTATTGATCGAGCAGCTTGTTGATGATCTCTCTGACCTTCTGCTGGTGGGAGCGGGAACCGACCCGGCTGGTCTCGGAAGTCAATATCTCCAGGGCCGTCTCCCGGAAGACCGGATTGTCCCTGGAGACGACCGCTCCCCGCACTTTCAGGGTCTTGCCGATCATGATCGGTCCCCGGATGGTGGGGGCGTACTCGCACTTGCCCGACTCCCGCAGGCCCCGCACCACGTTAATCAACTTTTCCGCGTCCGGAGGAGAAAGATCGGTTTTCGCTACCGTGATGGCCACCTCGGTTTCCCCGTCATAGTGATCAAGGTCGATGGTGATCATCCGGTCTCGCAGGGCATCCTGGCTCCGATAGACACCGGCGTACTCTTCGGGATTGGAGGTGAAGATGGCCGTGAAATTGGGATCGACCTTGAGGTAGCTCTCATTGCCTTCCCGGGCGGCGGGAAGATCGAGCATCTTTTCCTGAAGGACGGAGAGCAGAGTGTTGTTGGCCTCGGGGCGGGAACGGGTGAACTCGTCGTAGATCAGGGTGAACCCGTACTTGCAGGCCACGGTCAGGCGGTTGTCCACCCAGCGCCTCTGCATGTCTTCTTCGGTTTTCAGGACCGAGTGGATGAAATTGTCGATGACCTTCTTTACGCGGTACCCGTATTCTCCCCCCACCAGGTCGGAGGAGGAGAACTCCTCGTCCCCGTGGATCAGCATCACCGGCCGGCCGATCTTCGAGGCGATATGCATGGCCAGCGTGGTCTTCCCGGTGCCGGAAACTCCCCTGAAGTGGACGGGAAACCCGGCGGCGATATAGGCCAGCGATCTCTCGGTGACTCCTATGACCTGGGGGGTTTCAACGAAATTAGGCAGGGCCCGCGGCTCTAATACAGTGGTTAACTCTTCTACCGGCATCTTACACCTCCTTTTTTTTTAAGACGCACCCGCTGTCATGCCTTAACAGCGAATGGGCCGTTTGCGTTCTCCCATTCTGTACAAGTTACGACCGGAGACGCAATTCTTGTTGATACTCACTCCCGGATAACGGAGGAGGGGCTTTTATATGTCAAAAATAAGAGATAGTGCTAAAGTTTCCAACATTAAAGCAAGGGCGCCTTAACAATTTCCCCGCGGGGTGATTGACTATACGACTCCTTTGCCCCCGCAATTCAGACAGGGAAGACTGTCGGGGGCCTGCCCGGTGCCTTTGCATACGGGACAGACTTTGGTTTTCTCCGGTACAGTGTTCACACCCTTACCCCCGCACACGGTGCAGGTGAGCCTCCGATCGGGGTAAATGCCGGTCCCATTACAGAAGGCGCATTCCGCGGTGGGGAGGATGACACTCACTTTCCCGGTTCCCCCACAGACCTGGCAGACGGACAACGGAGAGAGGAGACCAAAGGGGTCAATCCCTTCCCCGTCGCAGAAGGCGCATTTTATGGTCTTGCTGGAAACCTTTATTTCTTTGCCTGCTTTTACTTTTTTCTTGGCCATTTTACTTTCCTCTTCTTATATTCAGCATATATTCTTGTCTCAACCCTTCTCACAATTCGGGGAAACAGCCCCCGGCTGTGATTTACTTCCCCTGAAGTATCTCCCCAACCGATATTAACCCTTTTTAGCTGGAGTGCGCTCCGGCGGGCGTTCGATCTTTACCGGCTTGGGCGCCTCTGCCTTGGGCGCTTCGATCTTGGGCGCCTCGATCTTGGGCGCTTCGATCTTGGGCGCTTCGATCTTGGGCGGAGCGGCCTTCGGGGCCTCGGGTTTCGGGGCCGGCTCTTTTCCGGCTTTTCCCGGGGCTTCTTCTTTTGGTTCAGGAGGGGGTTTTGGTCCCCGGACGCCGGACATTGTTGACAACAGGGATTTCCAGGCGCCGGCGGCTGCTACTCTCTCTTCCCCGAAACCGGAAATTAAAACAGCTATATCAGCAGCACGAGTTTTATCTCCCTGCTTGCTTTCACCAATAAACTTGGCCATATCAGCAGCTCTGGCTTTATCCTCTTCTTTTAATACTACCAGGAGCCTGAAGACCTCATCGGCCATGATCTGAATTTCAGATGAAAACCTCTTGATAAGTTCTTTGGTTTCAATCTTTAACTTCTCGTTGTCTCCATGAAGTATGGCTACTAGTTTATCGGTATCCCCCTTTAATTGTTGGTTTGCCGAAGCAATGGCCATGATCAATTTGTCGGCAGCAGCCTTTAGATTTGAAACCTCTTCGGCTCTTGCTTTATCCTGATCTTTACATTCTGATAGATACTTGACCATATCAGCAGCACGAGTTTTATCTCCCTGCTTGCATTCATCAATGAACTTGGCCATATCAGCAGCTCTGGCTTTATCCTCTTCTTTTAAGACCCCCAGGAGCCTGGAGACTTCATCGGCCATGGTTTGGATCTCGGCGCCAAACCTCTTGATAAGTTCTTTGGTTTCAATCTTTAACTTCTCGTTGTCGCCATGAAGATCACCTATCAATTTGCCGGTATCCCTCTTCAGTTGCTTATTCGCCGAAGAGATAGCAGTCATTAACTTATCGGTGTCCGCCTTCAATCGCGTATTCGCCGAGCTAATAGCTTTGACCAATTTGTCTGAAGCTTGCTTTAAATCACGAACTATTTTAGCTCTTTTATTATCCTGGATGTTACATTCAGCTAAATACTTGGATATATCAGCGGCTCTGGCTTGATCTTCTTTCTGGCACTCGTTTAAAAGTGCGTCAACATCCATCACCCGGGCCCGATCCTCTTTTTTGCATTCCCCGATAAACACCTCCGTGTCTTTTTTAATCTCTTTGATCCGTTTCACCCTATCCTGATAGGCATCGGCTATATCTTCAGCCAGGCTTGTATAATCTTGTGCGGTTGACATCTCTTTCACCTCCTTGCTGTTCTTTACTATCGTTACTATTTAATTACCTTTTCGCGTGACTCTTATCTTTAGTTTGGAAAAAACTATGAATTAACAGTGGCCATGACCCTTTGCCACTGACTGCTTATTTCATCCTTGACCTGTTCAAACTCTTCCAGCACCCTTTCCACTTCAATGTTGTCGTCTTTGCGCTCGATAGTAAACGCCTTTACCATCGCCTTGATGTCCTTGACCCTGATTGCGGGACCTTTTTCCAGCAACATCCGCAGGGCGATATTCAATTCTTCACGATCACGGTGGAAGTCCCGGAGCATCCGGCTGATTCTTCTCTCCCTCTCTTTCGGCCGTCTCAGCACCTTCTCCTTTAAAACATTGAAATCATCCACTACCGAAGGACTGCTCACGGTGAGAATCTCTTTCAATTTAGCCACCGTCTCCTCTTCATTCCGGCAGAAATCCTCCACCATCCGGTTAACCTCGTTTTCACGCTCCTCCTGATGGCTTCGAATTCCCTCCATCAGAGCGTCGAAATCACTTCTCCGCAGGGATTGATACCGGGAAAACCTCTCCCTCAGGTTATCAATCATCCGCTCCTGTTCCGCGTGATATTCCCCGAGCTTCCGGTTAACCTCCCTCATCAGGGCAATTACTACCTTTACCTTTGATTCGTACGATCCGACTATCTCTCCGACCATTTTTGAGATTAACTCATGACTTCGCGTAACCATAATCAACCTCTCAAACTTTCCTATCAGAGTGAGCGAGATGCGCTCAGAATCAAGCGGATGCCCTATAAAGCGGCATTTATTGCTGACTACCACGGATTACAAACTCAAACGTTCGCATGTCCCATCAGTGGTGATCCGTGTTAAAGCGGCTTTATACTCCCAAGGACATCCCGCTACCCCTTGGCCTGCTGCGGTTTAGGCAGCCGGTAAGAGACCCACTGCTTCGGCATACTTCAGGAAAGTCTCGACCGACGCAACCACGACCCGGGCTTCAATCGCCAGAAGTTCGATTCCGACGAGCGAAACCCTGACCCAGGCGTCAACCACGACGCCCTTGTCCAGGATCCGGTCGACAACTTCGACCAGGCTGGATGAGGCTATTGCTTTTTCTACGGCCATCTTCGGCCTCCTTTGCTCCCGAGGGAGCTTTTCAGGATTCTATCAACCGCCTCAAAACACGTTTTACATTATCGATTCCGCGAACGGATATCGAAAACTTATGTAAAACCGCGTATTATGGAGGGGCGGTTATCCTCAATTCACCCCGGTGAACCGTGATGAATTATCCTTACCCCGAGGTAAGGACCATAATTTATTTCAAAGCTTTCTTTGCAACTTTCATTAACTTTGTCATATCAACCGGCTTTTCCATAAAGTCATAAACTTCCAGTTCGCCGGCCCTCTCCCGAGTGGATTTATCCCCGTATGCGGATATCATTATCGTTCTTGTTGAAGGACTTATAGCCTGGACTTTTTCGAGAACAGTTAAACCGCTTATTTTATATAGCCTGATGTCGAGGATTATTAAATCATATCGGTTATGACTGATTTTTCTTAAAGCATCTCTTCCGCTGTGGGCACTGTCAACGTCATATCCGTCATCTTTCAGGAAACAGGAGATAAGCCAGCAAGTGTCGTTATCATCATCAACCACTAACACTCTGGACATGCTTATTACCCTTCCTCACCTTGCAGACTAACTCCCGCACCTTTGAACAAATAAAACTTACTGACATTTATAGCAATAACCGTGCCAATGTTGCATGATGTGTTGAAATAATCTCCGAAACCTTTTTAACTCACCTAAAAAATCCCCGAAGGCCCTGGTGTCTTAGGGGTCACCGCGGAAGCCCGGAAAACGGCAGCATAAATATTTTGAGATACATCCGGTTTTTATAACCATTGCATTCTCAAAATATTAACGCATCTCGCCCATCCGCCAAACAAGCGCAGGCTTTTCGCAACAGTCGCATAATCCGGGATGATCTGGTGATTCGCGGATTACTTTTAATCGGGGAGGGCAGGGGAAGAATATTTTTTAACCTGATCGGACCGGGGGGACTAATAAAAAGAAAGGCCGGGAAAAAATGGGACACTTCCGGGACGCGGCGGACGGAACTGACACAGTTTTAAAATTTTACTGTGGGAGCGGCTTCCAGCCGCGATTATCGGGGCAAGATGCCCCTCCCACAATCCACCGATACGGGTCCACTGAACGCTTACGAATCGCTCAATTTAGGTTCAAATTCTAACCAGACAGGCCCAGGCTCTTTAACTTGCGATAGAGGGTCTTTCGACTCATGCCGAGAATTTTTGCCGCCTTCACTTTTTTCCCACCGCTTTGCTCAAGGGCTTTATTGATCAAATCTCTCTCAACTTCCCTGGTTATATCTTCAAAGGAAGCGCCTTCTTCCAGGGCTTTTGTCAGATGAACTCTATCCTGAGAAAGACCGAAGGATCTTTGAATTCCATCTCGCTCTTTGATGTCTTTCGGTAAATCAGCCGGGGTAACATGAGCGGACCCGGCCAGCAGTACCGCTCTTCTGACCGCGTTTTTCAACTCCCGAACGTTGCCGGGCCAGCGGTAGTTGAGCAGACTTCTCATCGCCTGGGCGGCGAACCCTTTGATTTTTTTGTCGAACTCATCATTTGCTTCCTTCAGAAAATGCCTGGCCAGGAAGGGGATATCATCTTTTCTCTCCCGGAGAGGAGGGAGATCGATGTGAAATTCATTCAGCCTGTGAAAAAGGTCGGGCCTGAACCTTCCCTGCCGAACGGCTTCCGATAAAGGGGTGTTCGTAGTCACAATAATCCGTACATCTATCTTTATATGTTTCTTGGCCCCCAGGCGGTAAAGTTTCCTCTCCTGGATAACTCTCAAAAGTTTCATCTGCATGTTCTCGGAGAGATTCGTGATTTCATCTAAAAATAAAGTGCCCCCGTCAGCCTGCTCAAATTTACCCGTCTTCTTCGCGTCCGCGCCGGTAAAAGCCCCTTTTTCATATCCGAAAAGTACACTTTCGGCCAATGTCCCCGGGATGGTGCCACAGTCTACCGGGATAAAAGACTTGTCCTTCCGGGTACTATTCTGACGAACCAGATGGGCGATCAGTTCCTTGCCCGCGCCGCTTTCGCCCTGGATGATCACGGTCATATTAGTGGGAGCTATTACTTTGACCTGGTTCAAAACCTGCTTTATTTGAAGGCTGTCTCCCATAACATCTTCTAAAGCAATCTCCTCCCCCAGTCTCTTTCTCAGGATTTCTACTTCCCTGCTCAGATATTGAGTCTGGAGAGCCCTCTTGACCAGAAGAACCAGCTCCTCGTTGTCAAACGGTTTGGTGATGTAATCAAACGCCCCTAACTTCATTGCTTTTACCGCCCCTCTGACTTCGCCGAAGGCGGTAAGCATTATTACGATCACATTCTTGTCAATTTTTTTTATATTTTTTAATACCTCCATCCCATCCTCACCCGGGAGCTTGATGTCCAATAAAATCAGGTTGGGTGTGTCTTTTTTAACCGCTTTCAGCGCTTGTTTCCCATCAGAGACGGCTATGGTATGGTATCCTTCCTCCTTCAGAATATTGGAAAGGTTCCAGCGCAAATCCGCGTTATCGTCAACGATAAGTATTGATTCCACCCCATTAACCTCCTGAATGCATCAATTAAATTTACCTGCTATTTTTCTAACCTCTTCCTCAAAAAACTTCTTCACCTCTTCCCAGGCCAGTTCCTTTAACATATGTGGCATTTCATCAGGCTCAGCGTCGTTAAAAAATACTAAACTCTTTTGAATATGAATAAGATTAGAAGCTAATTTTCCATATTTCTTATCATAAAACTTCAATAATTCATTTAATCCATAACCAGATTTTAATATGAAGTACAAATCGATAAAATCCCTCTTTGCCCCTCGAGTTGCTACAGCATCTATCTTCATCGCAGCAATGTCTCGAATATCAGCTATATTCAATAAAAAATGTTTTAACGGAGGGAGAACCAAAGGATATTTGTAAATAAAAAGGCTAAATTTTATCCCCTCAAATTCGCCTATAACTGTTCCTTTATCTGCCTGTTCTTCATCAAATGAACCCAATTTTGACAGCTCAGTAGAAAAAACTTTGGGCACGAACTCTTTAGTTGTAAAAAAGTCAAAATCAACAGAAATGCGGTGTCCTAACTGGAGGGCAGCCGCAGTGCCACCCGCCAAATAGGCATCCTTCAAAATACCCGAACGGCCTAATAAGGCCAAATTTTCTTTTGCTCCTTTGATGAGCGTTTCTTCAAACATAATACCTCTTCTCTGGGCACATCTAACAAAAGAGTCCAAAAATTAGCGCTTTTTTGAGAATAGCCACGAAAATTAGATAAAACATTTTTTATTTCTGATCTCTTAAAATTCTTCCCCATCCAAGCAACGGCTTTCTCATCACCATATTCCAAAATCCTTCTCAGAACAAACACCCTGCGTTTTTGAAATTCTATCTTTTCAAATTCTACATCCCAAAAATACTTCTCCAAGAATTTAGGCAAACTTTTCATAAATCATATGGTCTTCGAAGACGAACCAAAAATTCCTATTCTTGTTCGATTTTGCTAAGGATAGGAAGCCGGACTGTTACCTCTGTTCCCTGACCAAGGGTACTCTTTATTTTAATACTCCCTTTATGGAAGCTTATAATCTGGTGAGCCAGAGAAAGCCCCAAACCTATACCGTCTTTTTTCCTGGTGAAGAAAGGATCAAATATTTTATCCATATCTTTATCCGGGATTCCTACCCCGGTATCTAAAAACCGGACTACAATTTCTTTCTCTTCCGAATAAGCGTTGATAAATAATCTCCCCCCCGTTTTCATAGAGTCCAGGGAATTTATTATAAAATTCAAGAACACCTGCTCCAACCGCTTTTCATCTATCATAATCTCCGGCATTCTCCGGGACGCCCTCTTGCTCAAGCGCACGTTCTGTTCAATACATCTGGCTTTGGCAAGGCTACAAACACGTGTTAGTATATTGCCTATCCGGCCCGGATTAAAAATCATTTCACTAGGCTTGGCAAAATTTAATAGATCTTGAATAATTTTATTCGCGCTCCTCGAATTTCTCAATATAAGCCTCATATGTTTTTTAAATTGTTCACTCCGCATCTGCTTGCTGAGGCATAATTGAGCCGAGGCGTAAATATTGCCGAGAGGGTTTCTTATCTCATGGGCGATGCCCGCTGCTAATTCTCCGACGCCCGCCATCCTCTCGGAATGAAACAATTGTTCTTCTGTTCGTTTTCGTATAGAAATATCCTTTGCGATGTGAACAGCACCAATAGCTCTACCTTTTTCAACTATAGGTGATATAGTTTCCTCCAGATAAATCCCCAGATGAGGTTCAAAAAATTCCCTTATAACTGGAATCTTGCTTTTCATTGCCTGATTAAACGGGCAATCATTGGGGGGAGCTTTTCCCCCATGGAAAACTTCATAACACTTCATGCCAATCAATTCTTTCGGCGCCATCTTGAAAATATCTGAACAAGTTCTGTTTATCTGAGTAAGCTCGTAATTTTTATCTATGATCACAGCCATATCCGAGATGGAGTTAAAAGTCGTTTCCCATTCTTCGGCTAACTTCCTTGACTCTTCCTCCGCCTTCTTACGTTCGGCAACCTCGGTTTGCAGTTTTTCGTTTGCTTTCTTAAGTTCGGCCGTTCGTTTCTCTACCTCTCTTTCCAGATCGACATACGCTTTTTGCAATGCGGCCTCGGCTTCGCGTTTCTCAATCGCCCTTTGGACAGTCAACAATAATTGATCTAAATTGTAGGGTTTTTCAAGATAGTCAAAGGCGCCCAGGTGGATAGCCTCGATAGCCGATTTCTGAGAGGCGTAGCCGGTGAACACGATGCACTCCGTCCCGGGACTGAGTTTTTTTATTTCCTTCATTACTTCCAGGCCGAACATATCCCCAAGCCTGAGATCTATCAGGGCAACCAAGGGTGCTTCCTTCTTTAACTTGATCAGGGCTTCTTTTCCCGTGGAAGCGGTTATAGACATGTATCCCCTCTTCTCCAGGTACTCTGCCAGGCTTTCCCTCACGCCGGGGTCATCGTCTATGACGAGAATTTTGTTCTTCTTCATAAATTAGCTCCCGCAGTCTACCCCGCAAAATGCGGGGGTCGCAAATTTATGTTTTGAAAAAAGACTATTGTGATTAAATCAAGGCAAAAACTAAAAAAGGTCTTATAGCCTCAGCCAACATATAATTTCTATCCGAGAACTTAGTGGACCTAAAGGTCCACAACTACGAAGATGTCGTAGTCGTCGACCTTTAGGTCGACAGAATTATTGTCCCGATACTTTTTATTTGAAAAGATATGAAATCGGGATCCCGATGGATATCGGGAAAATTCTTAAGCAATAAATTAGCTCCCGGAGTCTGTCCCAGGGCAGCGCCGCGCCTCTAACCGTGCGTGGCCACCTCATACCTCTCCCTGAACGGCAACCTGTGAATCAGATAAGAGACCGTCACATTTTTCAAATATTTATCCACCGCATGCTCCAGGCCAATGAACAGAAGGCCGATTTCATGCTCGGCCAGAGTACTCTCTACCCTTTCAGCTATGAACTTGTCCCGCTTGGCAAGTAACTCTGATGCCGTCTTCCTGTAATTCTGCATGAACGCTGTCCTCTGCGCTGTATGGGCGAGTTCATATAACCTCTTTAGATTGTTATATTCTTGAATAAGAAGCTCGTGATCTTCCGTTCCCTCCAGTCTTGCTCCTTTCTCGACCAGCTCCAAGATAATCTTGTGATTTGGGCTTCCCATCCCGGCCACTTCACGGACTATCTCCAGTTCCCGGCCGCAGACGGGGAGCCCGTCTTGATATATCTTCAGCTTTTTGAATGGCAAGTTCAGACTGAATATCTTCCCCCGCAGGCCGTTCCAGGTTTCATTTATGACCCTTATGTGCTCCTCCCACTTCCCCTCGCCGTACCTGGCCAGGTACTCTTTTTTCGCGAATTCCGACATGCTCCCCAGGTCGATCTCCGTATGCACTATGGGAATATAGATCAAATTTTTCATCTGTTACTTTCTTGACAGGGCATCTTTGACAATTGATGATATAAGTTTTATGTCGAACGGCTTGGTGATGTATTCTAAAGCGCCCAGTTGCATGGCTTTTCTGGCTGTATCCAACGAACCGTAAGCGGTTATCATGACCACCGCTATCTCTTTTTCTAATTTCCTCATCCGTTCCAATGTGTCTATCCCGTCCATTTCGGCCATCTTGATATCCAGGAGAACCAGATCCGGCTTGTTCTCCTTGATTTTTCGCAAAGCCGATCGACCGCTGAGGACGTAAGACGCGTCATAACCCTCGTCCTCCAGGATCTCCGCAAGGATTTCGCAGGTATCTTTCTCATCGTCCACGATCAGAATTTTCTTTTTCATCTTTTCTCCTCTTTTTTTTCGTGTCTTTTTTTTCGCGCAGTTTTATCTCCAGGATGTTATTTTGGAAATGGGTCTTTATTTTTCCGGGGTCGACCATGAACGGGAGCAACATTTCTTTGGCGTATTTTTTCACTCCGGACGTGTCTTTGCCCCGGGCCGATATTTCAAGAATGTCGCCATGTATCTTCAACTGGATATCCTCCTTTTCTTCGACCCCCGGCAGGTAAGCGACAATCACCAGATCGGACACATACTCCAGGATGCTCATCGCCGGCTCCTTTATTCTCTCCACCATAAAATACTTGTCCGCTGAGAAACATCTGGTGAACTTTGGCTTCGGAGCAAATGTCCAGGAACGAATAGGCGCGGTCTTCTCCCGACTGACCGGTCCGGCTACTTTTATCCCCCCGACACCGACTTTAATGCTTACCCCGGGTTTTACGGATTTCTTCCGACCGCCTCTGCGGGTCCCGGATGAACCGGTGCTTGTTACTGAAGGTATGGATCCGATCATTGTTCTGTTACTCCGTATTTTTGAGCTTTTACCGGGACCAGTACAGTGAATGTGGTCCCTTTGCCTTCCTCGCTTGTTACTTCTATGGCGCCCCCGAGCTTTTCTATAATTCCATAGGTGATAGAGAGCCCCAGGCCTACGCCTTTACCGGGCACTTTAGTGGTAAAAAACGGATCGAATATCCTGATCATATCTTTCTCCGATATACCGTGTCCTGTGTCGCTGAATTCAATCTCCACCGCTGTGCCGGACTCCGCTGTCTCCCCGGCCGCCTCTTTAACCCCCTCGTTCCGGAGCTTGGTTTTTATTCTCAAACGTCCTCCTTCGGGCATAGCTTCGCATGAGTTCATGATTAGGTTGCTGAAGGCCAGGCTGAGCTGATGTCTATCGGTTTCCACTTTTGGCAGATGGGCCGCAAAGCCTTTTGACACTTCCATATTCGTAGTTTTGATTTGATCATGTAAATATTTCAGGGTTTCTTTTATAACTTCGTTTACATCGGTGGGAGCTAATTCAAAACGAGGCGTATGATAAGAGATCAGGAGGCTGCCCACGATCTCCTTGCATCGTTCGGTGGCTCGTTCCACTCTCTCCAGGCCCTTCGCGTAAATTTTTAAGTCGGGCATGTCAGCAACCTGCTTTTTAAGTAAAATAGACAGCCTCTGTACGTTTAGCATAATCGACGTCAGCGGGTTGTTGAGCTCATGAGCGACCCCTGCCGCCAGTTGGCCGATCGAAGTCAGTTTCTCGGTTTGAATAAGTTTTTCTTGTGTCTCTTTCAGTTTTATGTAAGCATTCTCTAACTCCTTGCTCTTCCTGGCCAATTCCTCTGCCCTTCTGCGTTCAGCCTCAGACGCTGCTATGGCAACGGCAAGTTCCTTCTCTCTTTGCATAAGGCGATTTATTTCACGCATATCGCGTGCGATACCGACTATGCCCACCAGCTTTTCTTTTTTATCTCTCATTACCGAACCGGAGAAACTGACGGGGATTTTCTCGCCCAATTTTGTCTTATAGGGCATATCATAATCCCTGAGCGAGCCCTCTTTTATTAACTTTTTCAATTTGGCGGTACTAAATTCTTCTTCTTCTTCTTCTTCTTCTTCTTCTTCTTCTTCTGCAAAAAGTATATCAACAGGCTTTCCGATCAGCTCTTTTTTCGTGTATCCCAGCAGATCAAGTGTGGCCCGGTTAACAGTTTTTATCATCCCATCCGAGTCCGCCACGATCAGGGTATCGATCATGCTCCTGACTATATTGTCGGTATAATCCTTCGCCGCGATCAACTCGTCCAGGGATTTGCTCAAATCCCTGGTCATCCTGTCAAACGCCCTGGAAAGCTGCCCGATTTCATCCTTCGCGTCAGTGCCTACCCTGTAACCCAGATCGCCGCGGCCGATTACTTCGGTACCTTTGTGCAATTTTCGGATTGGCCCGCTGATGTTTCTCGAAACAAAAATGGCTACAAGCCATGCCAGTAACGGGATAACAGCCATGATGCCGATGAAGGTGTTTCTTATTCCGGCCAGGAGCGCCAAGGCCTCTTTTTCGTCGATCTCCGCCACAAGGCACCACTGCATACACGGGATATGGTCGTGTATACCGAGCACCCTGACTCCCCTGTAGTCCGTGTAAATCATCGCCTTGTGCGGATGCGGCTTTGAGCCGAACTTCTCGACGTCTTCAAAGCCCGCCCTTACGCCTGCGGTATCGACCTTCTGCCTGAGGAAAGTATCCTTCACAAAGTGGGAGGGCGTTATCATGTAGCCGTACTTGTTCACCAGGTATATCTCGCCCGTTCTGCCGAGGCCCGTCCTGTCGGTTACTATTTTATTTAATTTGGCCAGGCTGAACCTGGCCGCGACCACGCCCAGAAACTTCTTGTTCTCTATTACGGGCGCCGAGATAACCAGATGCTTTTTCCCCGTCGTTCTGGAATAGTAGGCATCTTTAATATACGGTCCTCTTCTTCCTCCCAAAAAATACGCGTCGGTTGACCTGTCCAGGCCGATGCTCTTCATGTCGCTGGAATTAACAATTACGCCGGTCGTGTTCATGACGAAAAATTCCTGAACGCATTTGCTGGCCTTTTCCGTCCCGTCCAGCCTTTCTGTGGCGATCTCTAATTTTCCGCCGTAACCCGGGGAGCCTTTGCCTGCCGATAGCAGGTTTGCGATATACATGCTTTTGGACAGTTGCACTACCTTCTCTCTCTCCGTTTCAAGGAAAGTCTCGACATGCCTCGCCCTTGATTGGGCCACTGAGTTCAGATGAGCGAATATCTCTTTTTTCAGGTTGTTTTTAGCCGGGATATATAAACTGAGCATGGCGAAACCGGCGAGCAGGGCGACCGCTATAATGAAATAGATGGTTATCTTACTTCCTGTCTTCATAAAGCGTCCTCAGCAGCGTTCTGTCGAATGCCTTTTTCGCGTCCGGTTTCTTTGATATTCTCCCGCCGGCAAACTTAATCCCGGCAATAGTATTGAAGCATTCGATCAACTCCTTTTCTTCCTCTGGCCCAATCTGTTCCTCATAACCTACCCATCTAAGGCCCGTGACCTGTTTTCTGTACTGCTCCGGCGTTATATCGTAGTGGTGGGCAATAATCCCGCTCGCCTCAACGGGATGCGCTTTATAATATTTTATAGCCCTGAACCAACCCCTCATCAGCTTCTTGACAAGCCCCGGGCGGTTTTTTACCATATCCTCCCTCACGTTGAGAGTGTCTATTATTATCTCCGGTTCGTCCCTGGTTGTGAGCAGGACATGCGCCCCGGGCCTTTCCAGGGCCTTCGACAGCCACGGCTGCCAGGTGACCACCGCGTCCGCATCGCCTTTCAGAAACGCCTCCCATACGTCATCAGGGCCTCTTGGAACTATGATTATATCCGCAAGCGACATCCCCTTCTTATCGAGCACATGGGCCAGGAGAGTCTCCCCGACATTGTCCCTCGCCAGGGCCACCCTCCTGCCCTTCAAATCCTCCACTTTTTTAATGCCCTTTGCCGCGACAATCCCGTCACTCCCGGCAGAATGGTCTATCTCCATGACGGCGACTATCGGCGTCTCCTGTGCCCTCTTCGCGACCAGCAGGTCGATAGTCCCCGCCTCGCAATCGAGCATTCCCTGCTTGAAGGCGTCGCGCCTGGCAGAGTCGAGCGGCTCATCCACGATCACAAGCTCCATCCCCTCTTCTTTGAAAAACCCCTTCTCCTTCGCCAGGTAAAACGGCCCGTAGCCCACCCACTTCTGAAAAGCGATGTTCATTCTCTCCGGTTCCGCCTCTTCCGCCCTTCGCGCGCAGCCGGGAGAAAGTAGAACGAGCGCCAAAAAATATAAAAAGCCGGACTTATAACAGATTGCTTTCATTACCTAAATCCATCCCCGTTCTCCCCCGCGCCGCAGGCGCGGAGGGGATTCCTCCTGGTTTTCAGTCACAACTCCACTGGGACAAGCCCGGTGGTGACCATAAATTACCCTCCCCCAATACTAAGTCTTCAGCAATTTCGCGAAGTGTGAAATGTCGTTCGTGATTAAATTATGGTCTCACTCTGTTACATTTCGGTGCTAAACCATAGGTAGCAACGAATAGTTTATATAATCTCCTTTCCTCTTCCTTCCAGTTCCTTGAAAACTGGATATATCTGAAAGAACATTCGTATTTTTTTAAAAAAACCTTTATCCGCCCGTTTTTGCTGTTTCTTCCCAGGTGTTCTCTTAATCTCTTTTTGATATTCCCGGAACTTCCGATGTAAAAGACCGTATCTCGTATTTTTTTCTTTATACTAAATTCATAAACTCCGCTTTTTTCCGGAGCGAATTTTACAACGGATTCAATTGTCATAGGATACAGCATTGAGAAATTCGCCGAAAGAGGGGGATATTTATATCCTGATAATCTCCTGTTGGCAGGAGGTATCCCCATATCCTTGCGACAAAGACCGATTGAGTGTCTGGAACGTCTAACCCCATATTCGCTCTCTAATTCAACCCTTATCTGGTTATCCGTGAGAGGCTTTTTTAACCTTCCAGACTCAATATCCTCATTTTCTTTATCAAGGAGCTGTTTTACAAGCCTTTTATTTATATCCTTCTGGGTTTGAAAAAACCATTTTAAGGGTTTTTCCTCGCCAGAGGGAATAATCACTGAAAGTCTATTTGCCAATCTCGATGTCCAACTATTTTCGATGGGTAACTGGACTTGGCTGAATGGCACTAAATCAATTGGTTCGCCTGTCCTTAGATACTTGCGTTGATGTTCGATTATTCCTTTCAGTATTTTATGAGTAAGTTCATTCCTTGAGCTTAAGCGTCTAACCCGGAATAACCACATTAGATAGACTTCGTCATCTAACGGAACAGGCGTGGACTGAAACTCCGTAAACTCACTCCGTTCGCACGGGGCAGGCATGGACTCATGCGGACCGGAACGGTGATTTGCACGGACTCTTTCATTCAATAGCTTATCAATCAGATACACTTTATTAAATCCCTCATGGGTATATCTGATAGAGAAATCATCGCTTCTTCTTGTTATCTCGGCGACTACATTTGGCGAATAACTTTTGGTTTTCCGGCTGATCCCGGCTCTGGAGAGTCTTTTAACTTTTATATCATTGCGAGGTTGGCAGGCCCGCAACTTGTCAAAGAACAGTAAATTCTCCGTGTTCTCAATAAAACGTCTGTATTTCTTTAATGGTAGCTCAAGAATATTAGCGAATATTATCCTACCGATAAGTTTCTTGTGTTGTATATCGCCTCCCAATCTTCCACTGGTTGACAATGGAGAATAATGGGCTCTCCCTCACATCCTCCCGTGGCGGAGGATGGTGATCAATAGCCAGAAGCCCATAATTCCCGCGAACAGGAAGCCGAGGAGCCCGATGATCGGGATGTCGTTCCATTTTGGAGGAAGCCCGGAGAGCACTATCAGAGACGACCCGATGATCAGCGCCGCCAGAACGATGGAAAAAGAAACCCGGTTGCTGGTCCGGTCGAAGGTGGAGAGAGCCCGATCCAATCCCCGATGCTGGAAGATGATCTTCAGTTTCCCTTCCCGGGTTTGAGTAAGGATAGAACGTAACTCCCCGGGGATCTCCCTGAGCAGACCGAGTAATTCGGTGCTTGATTCGAAGAGTTCACCGACTATCCGCTTCGGGTTGAGGCGAGCCAGCTGAATACGCTGAACAAACGGCCGCGCTATAGATATGAATTCAAAGTTAGGGTCGAGTGCCACCCCGATGCTCTCAACCTGGCTGAGCGCTTTCATCATCAGGAAGAAATCGGCCTTTATGGTCAGGCGGTGTGTGGCCATAAATTTCAGGAGCTTTTGCATCAATTTCCCCAGGCTTAACTCCTTAAGTGATGAGTAGAGGTATTGATCGGCAAGATCGGCCATGTCCCGTTCCAGTTTCTCCCGGTCCGGTTCGGTATCATAATCCGTTAACTTCAGAACCGCTTCGACAGACTTTTTATAGTCCCGCTGGACGGTCGCCATCAGCAGATCGGCAAAATCTTCGCGTTCCTGCCGGTTGATCCGGCCCATCATCCCGAAGTCAACGTAACAGATAATATTCTCCGGAAGGAAGAAGATGTTCCCCGGATGAGGGTCACCGTGGAAGAAGCCGTAAACGAAGATCTGCTTCATAATCAGATCGGCGCCCCGTTCGGCGAGGAGGGGAAGATCGTAATTTTCCTTTTTCAGGGAGTCGAGATCGGATCCTTTGACGCCGTGAATATCCTCCATGGTAAGGATCCGTTCGGTTGTCATATCCCGGTAGACCCGGGGAACCCGGATGGTTTCATCGTCTTTAAACTGGGCGGCGAACCGTTCGATATGGGATGCCTCGACAGTATAGGCGATCTCCTCTTCTAGAGTGTGAGCGAACTCCTCAACAATCCGGCTTGGGCGGATGACCCGCAGTTCTTCCAGGTGCCGCTCCATCAAGCCGGCCAGATGGAGCATTATCTCCAGATCAATCTCGATCGTCTTCCTGATCCGGGGACGCTGAACCTTGACCACGACATCGGTCCCATCTTTCAGCCGGGCTTTATGCGCCTGGCCGATCGAAGCGGCGGCCATCGGTTTCTCTTCGAAGCTTCCAAAGAGGTCTTCCGGGAACTGGCCGGTCTCGGCTTTGATGATCTCCCGGACCTCTCGGTAGGGAAAGGGAGGGACTTCGTCCTGGAGTTTTGTGAGTTCCTCAATAAAGGCCAGGGGGATCAGATCGGGACGGGTGGAGAGTATCTGCCCCAGCTTGACAAAGGTAGGCCCCAGTTCTTCCAGGGCCAGTTTGAATCGCTGGGGGCCGGTCAGGACCTCGACCTCCTCATGTCGCCTCCGGTGTAACTTCTGAAGACCCAGTTCAACAATCTGCTCGATCTTCAGGGTATCAAGAAGTTCCCCGAAGCCGTACTTGAAGAGGACCCGGATGATCTGGCGATATCGGCCGATATGCCGGTAAGTACGACCGACACCGGCAATTTTACGGATGCTCAGCATCTATTTTGGAACCTCAACGCCCTTTGATCGGCCCTCCAGTTTCTTTATCCTCTTCTTAAGCGCGGAGAGATCATCTCTGGTGACCAGGTCCAGTCTCTGCAGTGTACTCTTGATTATCTTCTCGATCCGTTCTTCCACCGCTTTCCGGGCACTCTCCGATTTTTTTGCCAGCTCATCAAAAAATTCTTTTGCCTCTTTCTCGGATAGTTCCCCCTTTTTAACGAGTTCCTGAGAGATCTCCTCCACTTTCTCCTTGGTCAGATACGCCAATCCGACACCGGCATACATGGTTTTTTTAAGCAGATCCAACATGACCAGCCTCCTTCCCCGGTAACGCGGCCCGAGAATTCAGTTATCAAGTATAGGCCACTGGTTATTAATAATAATATCTTCGGAAAATATACCGCATCAGGGATAAAAAATAAAGAGGTTTAAGAAGAGATTGCTATCTCCCCCATCTTTTGATAAAGATAGAACATGAAAAACTGGTTGCCAATTATTGTCTGGTATCTATTGTTTCCATCCTTTCCGAGTGAAGAGGCAGCGGGAATGGAGATCACCAGTTATTACAGCCCGAGAAATCGGGAACGTCCCCTCCGGTCCCGCACCGATTATATCATCCTCCATACAACCGAAGGTCCGGCCCGAGGATCCCTGAGGAAAGTTCGCAGGAATGGAGAAACTCATTATTTCGTCAATACCGACGGACATGTTTACCGGATCATCAGCAAGGAACGAGTCGCTTTCCATACCGGGAGAAGCATGTGGGGGGGGAAGACAAATCTCGATAACCGCTCCCTGGGAATAGAGGTTGTCGGCTATCACAATAAAAACATCACTACCGCTCAGTATCAGGCACTCCGAGAACTCCTCCGGCAGCTTCAATCAATCTATCATATCCCGGACGAACGCGTGCTCTCACACTCCATGATCGCCTATGGAGTTCCCAACACCTGGCATAAACACTCCCACCGCGGGCGAAAGCGGTGCGGAATGCTTTTCGCTCGAGAGTCCGTGCGAAAGAAGCTCGGACTGGATAAGAAGCCCCGGTATGACCCGGATGTGAAAGCCGGGAGACTGGTGGTGGGCGATCCCTATCTGGCCAAGGTCTTATACGGCCGGGAGCGGGAAGTTAAGACCGGGGTCGGCCGATTCACCGCCGATAACGCCAACATTATCGCGGCCGGCCGGACAGCCTGGGATATAGCCGGGGACAGATATAACAGCGCCGGGGTTCTTTACCGTTTCCCCGATGGCAAGGAACTCCGGGGAGACCAGATTATAGCCTGGAAGAAGCTCACGGCCGGTACAATTGTTGTCCTGGGGGAGAGGCAGAGGGAGAACGAACTGGAACAGATCAAGGTCATCGGCTGGGACGGAAAGTCCGCGCGGGAGATCGCCGGGGATGAGTATGACAACCGGGCCACGATCTATTTTTTGCCAGACGGCCGAATCCGGCGCGGAGATGAGCTCACCAAGTCCGAACTGGCGGCTCTGCCGGTAAAAACCAGGCTCCTGGTGGGATATATCGATGGCGGATATATTACCGCCCGGCGGAGCGCCTTCGATATCTGCGGATCCCGCTGGAAACTGCCGGACACGTTCTACCGCTTCTCCGACAGTTCAATCGTCTCCGGCAGCCAGATAACGGATAAGGCAATCCCGGAGCAGACCAGAATTTTCTTCCGTAACTAAAACTTACTCGAAAAGGTATTTTATTATGATTACCAAAAAATTTATCGAAGCGGTTCCCAAGACCGATCTTCATGTTCATCTGGACGGCTCTCTCCGTCTATCAACTCTAATCGATATAGCCAAGCAGGAGAAGTTTGAGCTTCCATCGTACACGGAAGAAGGTCTGAACGAGCTGGTTTTTAAGGATAATTACGCCGACCTGGAAGAATACCTGGCTGGTTTCCAATATACGGTCAAAGCTATGCAGACCCCTGAAAACCTGGAACGGATCGCCTATGAATTCGCTCAAGATAATCAGGCCGAGGGGGTACGTTATGTTGAAGTGCGTTTCGCTCCCCAGCTCCATGTCAACTCCCGGATGGATCTGGAGAATGTCCTGACGAGTGTGAATCGGGGGATGGAGCGGGCCGCGAAAGAATACAACGCGCGCCCGGCCATCACCAGCGGCGAAGAACCTCTTTTTATTTACGGAATTATTACCTGCGCGCTGAGGTTCTTTGGGAGGAGGATGTCCGAGTATTATCGGATCTTTCTTGATGCTCATCCATTTTCAGACCAGCGACGCAACTTCGGCGTCGCCTCTTATGAGCTGGTTCAGGGAGTTGTTCAGGTCCGGAACCGTCTATCTCTCCCTATCGTTGGTTTCGATCTGGCCGGCCCGGAGTACGGCTTTCCGGCCGATGATCATTGGAAGGCGTTTCATTTCGCGCAGAAGAACTTTCTCCACAAAACCGTTCACGCCGGAGAGGCGTACGGCCCGGAGTCCATCTTCCAGGCTATTACCGATCTCTATGCGGAGCGCCTCGGGCACGGTTACTATCTCTTCGACGAGTCCAAGATCACCAACCCCGAGATAAAGGACAGAAAGAAATACATCCAGAATCTCAGTCAGTATATCGCGGACAGACGCATTACCATCGAAGTCTGCCTGACCAGCAACCTTCAGACCAACCCACTGATCGGGGATATCGCCAATCATCAGTTTAAGAAGATGAAAGAAGCGAAACTCAGCGCCACCTTCTGTACCGATAACCGGCTGATGAGCAAAACCACGGTTACCCGGGAGATTGGGCGGGCGGTCAATGCCTTCGCGATTGATCCCAAGGAATTAAAGAATCATATTATTTACGGGTTCAAGCGGTGTTTTTACCCCGGTAAATATACCGAGAAACGCCGCTATGTCCGCACTATTATTGATTATTACGAGGAACTGGAAAGAGAGTTTGGACTGTTTTATCCTTCAATATGAAATCAAGAATTCTCTGCATCGGTGATATCCATCTCGGGAATCGAACTACCAGACTGCCGTCGAACATCGGCGAATATGGGATTGACCCCTCCGAGTTGACACCGGCCGCGACCTGGCGCGCCGCGGTTAGTTGGGCGGTTGCCCATGATATCGAGGCGGTTCTTCTATCCGGGGATGTCATAGAGAACGACCGGGATCGCTTTGAAGCTTACGGACATCTTAAATGGGGAGTGGAAGAACTCCTTGCTTCCCGGATACCAGTCTTTGCCGTAGCGGGAAATCATGACTGGATGGCGTTGCCACGCCTCTCCGACCAGATCCCCGCTTTTCGGTTGCTCGGGCGAGACGGAAAATGGGAAGTGGTGGAGATAGATTTAAAGAACGGCACCCGGATCCGGATTGCCGGCTGGTCCTTCCGGGACCGTTATTACCGAAAGAACCCGATCCGGGAACTCTCCCTCACCCGGGACTCGGATCTACCCACTCTGGGGCTCCTTCACTGCGATCTTGACGCCTCCGGGAGTCCTTACGCTCCCGTCTCCTCCCGCGACCTGGAAGAAGTTCCGGTGGACGCCTGGTTCCTCGGCCACATCCATAGACCATCCCCTCTCTCCGGGCCCCGGCCGATCGGGTATCTCGGCAGCCTCTCCGGCCTCAACCCCGGAGAACCGGGCCCGCACGGCGCCTGGCTGGCGACCGTGAATGGACCGGGAGATGTCCAGATCGAACTTCTTCCCCTGAGCCGCCTTCGCTGGGAAGCGCTGGAGGTCGCGATCGACGGGGTTGAAGGCTCCGATCCGGAAGATCTGAAAGACGCTCTCTTTTCCTTGATGCGACGGGCGATTGGGCGGGCCCATGAAGACGTCGTCGCCTCCCCGATCAGGCCCCGCGTGGGCGGCTGCCGTCTCAGATTAACCGGGCGTACCGCCTCTCACCACCGGATCCGCACCCTGGCGCGAAGCCTTGTCTTTCCCCAGGAGACCCTCGGAGATACCCACTACTTCATTGAGAAGGTCATTGACGAGGGCGCCCCCGCCCTTGATCTCGCCGGGTTGGCTGAGGGCTCCGATCCCCCGGCTGCCCTGGCCCGGCTGCTCGATGAGATTATAGAAAGAAAAGGACGGGCCGGGGAACTTATCGCCGCCGCCCGGGGATCCTTCGGAAGAACAACCGCCAATTCCCGATGGAGCCGGCTGCGAAGAAATCCTCCCGCCACGGATGACGAGATCCGGAGGATTCTGGTTACCGCGGGGTTCGAGGCCCTGGAAGAGCTCCTGGCCCAGCAAGGCGAGGGGGAAGTGAGAGGAAGACAGTGAAGATCACCCGGATCACTATTCACCGGTTGCCCGGGATCGAACGGCCTTTCCGGATTGAGAGAATCGCTCCCGGGCTGAATATCATTCTGGGGCCGAACGGCTCCGGGAAGAGTTCCCTCTGCCGGGTCATCCGGCAGACTCTCTGGCCCGGGAATCCACCAGCCCGGACCCGGGCCCGGATCACCTGGGCCGAAGCAAAAAAAATCATCATCTCCGAGATCGAGGGCCGGGTGACCTGGCAACGCGACGGGGAAGATCTCCCCCCCCCCCGGAAGTGCCCCCCGGCTATCTGGCCCGGTGTTATACTCTAACCCTGCATGACTTGCTGAAAGACAAGAACCCCGGCGACCACAAGTTGGCGGAAGAGATCAAGGTTAAGATGGCCGGGGGATATAACCTTCCCGCGGTCGAAGATTTATTTCGCCTGAAAACAAATCACGCCCGAAATGAAGCTAAACTGTTATCCGAAGCGGAGGCCGAGCTCTCACGGCTCCAGAATGAACGCAGAGGACTGGCCGAGGAGGAGGACCGATTGGGCTCCCTTGAGAAAGAGCGGGAAGAGAGCCGCGCCGCGGCGCAGGAGATGATCGCCCTTACCAATGCCGGGGAACTGGCTAAAAAGCGCGAAGAAGTTGACGCGCTCCGGCCTGTCCTCGCCGGATTTCCCAAAGGAATGGAGGACTTACAGGGGAACGAACTGGAACGGATCAGAGAGATCGAGGATGAGATCGAGGAGTTGGAGACAAGTATCGCGGGTTATCGCCGGGAGATAAGTGAGTCTTCAAGCGAGCTGGATGAGAACAAGCTTCCGGAAGGCCCGGTCGATGAGACAACGATCGCCACCTGGGAGGAGCGTGGCCGCCGCCTGGAGCGGTTGGACCGGGAACGGGAGGATCAGGATAAGAACCGGGAACAGGCCGGAGAACTCCTGGCGAAGACCGCCGAGCGGCTGGGAATCCGGGGAGAAGATATCATCTCCATTGAACTGAACGATCGGGATCTCGAAAAGGTTGATTCCTGGATAAAAAAAGCTATCCGGGTCAAGGAGCGACGCGGGGTGATCGAGGCTCGACTGGCTGACCTGTCACCGGAAAGGAATGGCGCCCAAAGGCAGGTCGATGAATTGCGGAGGGGGGCCGATCTCTTGCGGGACTGGTTGAGCAGCCCCGGAAGTCCGGCTCTGGTCAAGGAATGGTCTCCGATCCTCTGGAGTATCTCCGGTCTGCTGGTTGCGGCGGGGATTGTACTGTCTATCCTGCTCAGTCCCTGGTGCGTTATTTTGAGCGGGATGGTGATGGGGGTATTGGTGGCCCGCTCCGCCTCCGGGAGAGGGCGACAAGACCGGCGGGCCCCATTCCGTGAACGATTTGAGGAGCTTGACATTCCTTCTCCCACCACCTGGAGACGTTCTGATATCCGCCGGAAGTTGCGGGTGATGGAAGAAGATCTTCGGAAAGAAGAGAGGACACTTGAAGATATCCGGGAAGTCGCACGGCTTCAACATCAACTATCTATTCTTGATGAAGAGGCGCGAAAGGTCCGGGAAGAACGGGAAACAATTCGCCGGGCGGTTGGATTCAACCCGGCGGCCAGCGAGCTGGCGATCGGAGACCTGGTAGACCTGATCCGGGCTTACCGGGCCGCCGCACTAAAAAGTTCGGAGGCGAAGGCCGGGTTTGCTTCGGCCGAGAAGATCTATTATGAAGAACTGAAGAAGCTGCGCTCCTTTCTTCTTCAGAAGCTGGGGAGATCACCGGATGACAGCCTGGAGGCCCGAAATCTTCTGTCATCCCTGAAAAACCGGAGTGACCGGATCAGGAACGCGGCGCGAAAAATCAAGAATGCTAAAAAGGAGGTTGCCGCCCGGGAAGCAAAGATTCAAAAAAAGCGGGAAAGGATAAGCAAGATTTTTCAGGCCGCCGCCCTCAGTCCGACTGATCCAGTCATCGCCCGGCGGCTACTGACCGATATGCTTGAGCGGCTGGATGAGTACCGGAAGAAGAAACGCCGGTTATACAGCCTCGAAAGCGCCGTAGCCGAACTTTCCGCGGGGCTCCGGGACCGGCTCGACCTGGTGGACCTGGACCCTTCCCAGGCCGAAATCCTCCTGGAGGAGGCGCGCCAAAAAGAAAGGCAACTGGAAGATATTATCGGCGCTATCAATAAGATAACATACCGGATTGAGGAAGCCAAGCACGGGGATTCTCTGGAACAAGCCATGGCCGAAATCAAGGCCGCCTCCCTACAACTGGAAGAGAGATACATTGAAGCGCTGAGGGCGGATGCCGGGAGGCTGCTGCTTTCGAAAGCTGAAGAGGATTATGAAGAGAAGAGCCGTCCGGCGGTTCTCGATCAAGCGGCCCGGTGGTTCTCTACCTTCACCCGCTCACGATATGAGCTCCGGGTCTCAGTCGACCCCGGTGCCCCCGTCTTCCAGGCTCTGGATACCGATACCGGCCGGGGACTGAAGCTGGATGAACTCTCCGACGCCACCCGGGTTCAGCTGTTGCTGGCCGCGCGCCTGGCCTTTGCCACTCAGGCTGAACGGAGCACTTCACTTCCTCTCTTTCTTGATGAGGCGCTTACCACCTCCGATCCCGACCGTTTTCAAGCCGTTGTTCAAAGCTTGATCGTTATGGTGGAAGAAGGACGTCAGATCTTCTATCTCACTTCCAACCCATCCGATGTTGAACTATTCAGGGTTGTCTGCCGGAACCAGAACAAAAGGAAGCCGAATCTGATCAACCTCGGCCGGATCAGAAAGATATCTTCGGCCGAATTCAAGCCCGAGATGCTCTCCCTACCCGTCCCGGATCTTATCCCCTCGCCGGAGGGACTGACCGCGGCCCGGTACGGGAACCGCCTGGAAGTGCCGACGTTCGACCCCTCCGCTCCGGTCTCTTCCTGCCATCTCTTTTACATCCTTCGCGACGATCTGAAATTGTTATATAATATCATGGAAAATATCGGGGTTAATACTATCGGGCAATGGCGATCTTTCGTTCGTTTTAACCGGAATCCTCCGGGAATCAAACCGGAAGAGAGAGATTTGATCAGCGCCCGGGCCGACCTCCTGGAGTACTTCGTGGAACAGTGGTCGATCGGGCGAGGCAGGCCCCTTAACCGGGAGGTCCTGGTGGAGAGCGGATCGATCAGTTCCAAGTATTTAGATAAGTTCGTGGAATTAGCCGGTGAACTGGGAGGTGATTCCCATCGATTTATCGAGTGCCTGGAAGAGGGCACCGATCCCAGAGCCCGGGGCTTCCGCAAGCTTAAGAAAGAGCAACTCCGCCTCTACCTGGAAGAGAACGGCTTCATCGATCAGCGTAATCGCTTGGAGAGAGAAGAGATAACGGCCGTAATCATGAAAAAACATGAACTATCCGGGCGGATGCCACCCGAAGAGATTGCCCGCCGGGTCTCTGAATTATGGAACTTGCTGAACTGAAAAGGTATTATATCAATCGGGGCGGGCGGATTCTCCGCCAGAGGCGGATGCGCCTCCGGCGCAGAACCTAAAGTCGGGGCGGGGAGATTTGAACTCCCGACCTCCTGCTCCCAAAGCAGGCGCGCTAACCAGACTGCGCTACGCCCCGCACTATTCGTGAAAACTTTCAATTTTCGAATAATGCGAGGTAAAGGATGAGTTGTCAAGAGATGAATATTGTCGGCGGGATCGGCCGGTATATCGGTGGTGGTACGGAGAATCCCCCGGACGGACGCCTCCCTTCCGCTGCCGCAGCCAAGGCTTTTTCCGCCCCGGGAGAAAGCTGAAAAGTTAACAATCCTGCGCCATCTGGCTGTCTTCTTCCGACATAAATACGGTCAAAACGCCGCTAAACTTTTTCTTTGAAAAATTTTGTTAAATAGCCCGATGACAATATAACCTGTCTTTGTTACAATCGGTTAAATGAAGAAGAAAATCCTTCAAAACATGCAAGCGAGAGTCGGGAAAGCAGTGGCCGGTTACTGGCTTACCCGTGATAGCCAGACGAAAAGGCAGAAAAAATCTGGGCGTCTGGATCAAGGAGCTCGGGGGGCGGTAACCGGCGGAGCGCAGATGGATGGATTTATATCCTTACTGACGGAGATACTTCAAGAAGACGGTGTTCGTGAAGAGCATATCTTTCGGAAGAGATGCCTGGAATTGCCGGGGTTCTTCCGGCCTACCAAGGAATGGGATCTGCTTGTTGTCCGGGATGAGCAACTTATCATCGCTCTGGAGGCGAAGTCACAAGTCGGCCCTTCGTTCGGGAATAATTTCAACAATAGAACCGAGGAGGCGATGGGAAACGCCCTGGATCTCTGGACCGCTTACCGTGAAGGGGCTTTCAATAGCACGGTTAAACCATGGTTGGGTTATATCTTCCTCATAGAAGATTGTCCCCAATCAAGATATCCGGTGAAGGTTAGAGAGCCCCATTTCGAGGTTTTCCCGGAGTTTAAGGGTGCTTCTTATGCGAAGAGATATGAACTATTCTGCCGCAAATTAGTCCGAGAACGACATTACTCCGCTACAACGTTCTTGATGGCTAATAAGGTTGATGGACTCAAGGGGATTTATACCGAGCCGGCGAATGATCTGAAATTTGAGTTATTTGCCCGTTCTCTCGTCGCTCAGGCGGCTGCTTTTGGGAAGAAGATATAGCTATGATCCGTACGATTGAAATGGAAGATATCGTTACCTCACATCGCCTCATTCAGGGTGACGCGAGGCACCTGCCGTATATTTCTGACGGATCAGTTCATCTGGTCCTGACATCACCTCCTTACTGGACCCTCAAGAAATATAATGATAGTCCCGGTCAGCTAGGGAGTGTTTCTGATTATGAAAACTTTCTCAATCAATTGAAAAAAGTATGGCAGGAAGCTTATCGGGTTCTGGTTCCGGGCGGCAGATTGGTCTGTGTAGTGGGGGACGTCTGCCTTTCCCGAAAGAAGCATGGTCGGCACGTTGTCGTACCGCTTCACGCGGATATCTGCGTGATCTGCCGGAAGATAGGATTCGATAATCTAAATCCGGTTATCTGGTACAAGATTTCGAATGCAAGCTTTGAGGCGAACAACGGATCAAAATTCCTCGGCAAGCCTTACGAGCCTAACGCAATCATTAAGAATGACATCGAGTTTATTCTGATGCAGAGGAAACCGGGAGGGTACCGGAAACCGACCGCAGATCAACGGCGGTTAAGCAAGATCGGCAAACGTGAATTCAACGAATGGTTTCGCCAGTTCTGGACCATTACCGGGGCCTCGACCAGAAATCATCCGGCTCCTTTTCCCCTGGAATTAGCCTATCGCCTAGTTCGCATGTTCTCTTTCTGGGGAGATACCGTTCTCGATCCATTCTGCGGAAGCGGGACGACCATGCTCGCGGCTATGAGATGCAATCGGAACAGTATCGGAATCGAGATTGACCGGGAGTATTGCCGAATAGCAGCCAATAGACTCCAAAATGAAACTCAGGATCTTTTTTTCAACTACCGTTTGGAATTCAAGAAACAGATCAACACCCAAGCTCGTGGTCTGGTCCTCCATGAAGAACGAGCGTTGTATAAAGCGAGGCGAAAAGGCATTTAGATCCTTCAGCATGTTGGATCGTAGCCTATCTCCCTCGCCGGCTGCTTCTTGATTCGTTCTTCTCGCTCCTCCCTCCAACCGTGATATTCAAGGGGGCGTTATTACTCCCGGTAATACTCACTCCTGCTCCGGTGCTGCCTTTCCGGAAACTGATCCCGGGTCTGATTCCGGGAGTGGGGGGAGGGGCTACTCTAACAGATGGAGAAGAAACCGTTTCCGGAGGACAAACCGCCGGTTCGGGAGATGAAGATGAAGTCGGAGAGACTGCCGGGGATGGGGTGGGGGAGGGGGAGAGCACGATCGTTGGGGACGGCCTGGGAGTCGGGGGAGGCGTTAATATCGACAACAGTGTTGGAGAAAGAGAGGGGGGCGGGGACGGCGTGCCCTGAGTTTGCCGAAGGGGCGAGGGAGGGATGGAAGCTGTGGCTGACGGACTGGGAGCAGCTGTCCGGGTTGGTCGTGGTAATGGCGTGAGAGAAGGAGAAGTGGTTGGTGAGGGCATGAGAACGCGATCGGATATCGCGTAGAGATTGCCGTCAAAGCTCCCGAAATATACCCAATCTTCCCGCACAGCGGGAGATGACCAGACCGCGGCTCCGGTCTTGAACCTCCATCTTCCGCGCCCGGAGTCCGCCTCAACCCCGTAAAGACAACCGTCGAAACTACCGAAGTAGACCACACCGTTGGAAACGAAGGGAGAGGAACGGAGAGGCCCGCCGGCTTCGAATCTCCACCTCTTCCGTCCGGTCGCTCCGTCAACCGCGTAAAAGTAATGGTCCATGCTCCCGAAATATACCGTCCCATCGGCGATAACCGGTGAGGATGATACTGAGGCGCTGGTTCTGAACCTCCATCTCTCCCGGCCGGTGGTACTATCCAGAGCGTAGAGATGGCCATCATTGCTGCCGAAGTAGATTGCCCCGTTAAAGATGGCAGGGGTTGACCAGACCTCACCCTCTGTTTTAAATCTCCACTTAACCCGGCCTAGAGCCGAGTCTACCGCATAGAGACAGCCGTCGTTGCTACCGAAATAAATCGTACCGGCCGCTATCAGAGGAGAGGACCAGATACCGTCTCCTGTTTTTTGAACCCATTGTTTTTCCCCGGTATCCGCCGCCAGGGCATAGAGGTTGCCGTCATTACTGCCGAAGTAGACCTTGCCTCCGGCCAAGGCGGGAGAAGAAGCAACCTCATCTCCCGCAGCGAATCTCCATATCTCCCGGCCGGTCGCTCTGTCAACCGCGTACAGATTATGATCCAGGCTTCCGAAATAGACCACCCCACCGGCTACGGCAGGGGAGGAACAGACAGCAGCGGCCGTTTTGAATGACCACTTTTCTTCACCGGAAAAACTATCCAGGGCGTACAGGTTCCCGTCATTGCTCCCACAGTAGATGGTGGACCCGGAGATAACTGGAGAAGAGTAAACAAACGCGCCGGTATTGAACATCCACCGGGGTTTATCATGGCGGATCCGGGTCTCATTCCCGGAAGTTCCCGGGAATAACCGGTTCGCCGGTTCGAAAGACCCTTTCTCCGGACCGCGGCATCCCGGGATCAGGATGATCATCAGCCCAATGCTGATTACATATTTTTTCATTATTGGAGGAAAGATAACAAAACCAATATTATCTTACTCTGTCAACTCTGTATACTGCAAGATTGACCTTTTTCTTTAGTTATTTTCCGGAAGGAATTTATCTTGACGCTGTTACCAATTTCCCCTATTATGTTATCAACAATCTTAACTCGCAACACAGGAGGTGTTGGCAAATGATAATTGTTCTCTTTATAATTGCTGTCGTGGCGGTAATCGTCATCTACGTTATTGCCAATCGTTCAAAAAAAGAAGTAGTGATCGAAGAAGATAAGGAACCTACTCCGACCATGGCGCCTGAAGACACCGGGGCGAAGGAGGAGGAACGTTTTTCATCGCCGCCACCGCCCCCTCCGCCCCCGCCGCCTCCTCCGCCCCCGCCGCCTCCTCCGCCCCCGCCGCCTCCTCCGCCTTTTTCGCCTCCTCCGCCTTCTTCGCCTTAAGTGGTGTCAGTTATTTGGGGATGTACGCAAGACCGGGAAGAATGAAAGACGGCCCCGATGAGTAATTCCGGGTGCTGGCCTTTCTCCTTTTCGGTCTTGTTTTTTAATATTTAGGTTGTAAATGAATATCTGACGGTATAGTAAAGAGTTGTTCTGTCGTAAATTCGATTTCAAGAGGGCGATTAGCTCAGTCTGGTTAGAGCGCTACGTTGACATCGTAGAGGTCACTGGTTCGAGTCCAGTATCGCCCATATAAGAATTGCCTTATATATTACCCTTGAGTATCACAATAAATTCATTTAAATAAATGGTTGATAAAGAATATCTTGACCGGTATCGTCACAGCGTGGCCCATGTCATGGCCCAGGCTGTAAAATGCCTCTTTCCCGACGTAAAACTGGGGATCGGCCCCCCGATTGAGGACGGATTTTATTACGATTTCGATCTGAAAGAAACACTCTCTCCGGAGATATTCAACCGAATCGAAGAAGAGATGCGGAGAATCATCGATGAGGACTATTCTTTTGAACGGGAAGAACTGACGTATCAAGAAGCGAAAGCGCTCTTTAAAGAAAGAGCTGAAGATTATAAATTAGAACTGCTGGAGAGATTAAAAGACGAGACAATCAGCGTCTACCGGGATGGAGATTTTCTTGATCTCTGCCGGGGACCGCACCTGGAAAGCACCGGGAAGATCAAAGCCTTCAAGCTCCTCAGTGTAGCCGGCGCTTACTGGAAAGGTGATGAACAGCGTCCGATGCTCCAGCGAATCTACGCGACGGCGTTTCCGGACAAAAAAGCCCTCCGGCGGTATCTTGCGGCAGTCGAGGATGCGAAAAAACGAGATCATCGCAAGCTCGGCCGTGAGATGGACCTCTTCAGTTTTCACGATGAGGCCCCGGGCGCCCCTTTTTTTCATCCCCTGGGGGTTGTTCTCTACCGTACCTTGCTTGACTATTGGCGGGAGGTTCATCGCAAAGCCGGCTATCGGGAGATAATGACCCCGCTTATTCTTCGTGAGGAACTCTGGCACCAAAGCGGGCACTGGGAACATTACCGGGACCACATGTATTTGAGCGTGGTTGGAGAACAGACGTTCGCGGTCAAACCGATGAACTGCCCCGGCACCCTCCTGTTCTACAAGGAGAGACAGCATTCCTACCGGGAGTTCCCCCTCAAGATTGCTGAACTGGGACGGGTTCATCGCCGGGAGTTGACCGGCGTGCTGCACGGCCTCTTCCGGGTCCAGAGTTTTATTATCGATGACGCCCATATCTTCTGTCTGCCGGAACAGATCAAGGATGAAATCGCAAAAGTTACCGAGCTGATCCTCGCAATCTACCGGACGGTCGGCTTTGATGAATTCCAGATTGAGATATCCACCCGTCCGGAGTCGTCGATCGGGAGCGATGAAGACTGGGAACTCGCGACCCGTAGCCTCCGGGAAGCGCTCGATGAAAACGGCATCGACTACACGATCAGTGAAGGAGAGGGGGCTTTCTACGGCCCGAAGATAGATTTTCATATCAAGGACTGTCTGAAGCGAACCCATCAATGCGGGACCATTCAGCTTGATTTTTCCATGCCCGAACGCTTTAACCTGGAGTATGTGGGAAAGGATGGACGTAAACACCGGCCGGTTATGATCCACCGGGCGGCTTTTGGATCGGTGGAACGGTTTTTAGCTATTCTGCTCGAGCATTATGATGGAGAACTTCCACTCTGGCTGGCGCCGGTTCAGGCAATCGTGCTGCCGATCTCGGAAAAATTCGTTCAATATGCTCAGACCATAAGTGATCGACTGGAGGAAGCGGGCATCCGGGTCATACTGGACACACGCAATGAGAAGATCGGCTATAAAATTCGTTCCGCCCGGCTCCGAAAAATCCCTTATATGCTGGTGGTGGGCCACTCGGAGATGGAATCGGGGACGGTCGCGGTCCGAATGTTAAGAGGAGGGCAAGCCGGGGAATGGAAGATCGAAAAATGTATTGAGATATTAAAAGAAGAGATCAAAGATCGAGGTAGGAGCAAGTCCGGGTAATGTGATTTTTACGTTGAACTGTTCTCAAAGGATTGTAATATATCCAAAGAGTTCATAAGAACAGCAAGTTAAATTAGCCCCGCCAGGGGCCGGGCTAATTTATAAAGGAGGTGATCCGCTATTCGAAGAGATATATTTATTAACAAGGACATCCGGGCCAATAAAGTCAGAGCCATCGATACCGATGGAACTCAGTTGGGAATCCTGCTCATATCCGAAGCACTGAAATTAGCCGAAGAACGAGGACTTGACCTGGTCTGCGTGGCACCCAGGTCAATCCCTCCGGTCTGCCGTATTCTTGATTACGGGAAATATAAGTACGAGCTGAACAAGCGGGATAGAGAGAGCAAGAAGCAGCAGTATATCAGTAGATTGAAGGAGATCAAGCTGAAAGCCCGGATCGGAGAGCATGACTATCAGGTTAAATTACGGAAGGCGATAGAATTTCTGGAGCGGGGCGATAAGCTGAGATTAACCCTGACTTTCCGAGGACGCGAGATGATCCGCCAGGATTTGGGACGCCAGATGCTGGAGCGAATGATCGAGGATCTGAAGGAATATGGTCATCTGGAAGGTAATTCCCGGATGATGGGCCGACGTCTGGCGGTTGTTTTATGCCCTACTCATTCGCATCATAGGGAATAGCAAGCGGGGGTATCTTCAAAACCTATCGATATTTTTCCCAGCTGTGACCCGGGTCGTAATAACCGGCTTGGTAAAAACAAACCGGCGCCCGAACTAACTCTCCCAATGTGCCGGTGGTTTTGTATCTATTTCCCAACCCTATTTTTATTGTGTTTTAACCTAAATTGAAATTATAAGGGAAGACAAATTATGCCAAAGATAAAAACTAGAAAAGGAATCCGGAAGAGATTTAAAGTTTCCAAACAGGGGAAGGTGCAATTTCGACGTTCAGGCAAAAGCCACCTTCTTACCACTAAAAGCCGGAAACGGAAAAGAAAATTGAGGACTACCGATGTACTGACCGGATCAACGGCGAAAAATATCAAGCGCCTCCTTCAATCTTAATTTTCTGTCGACCTTTAGGTCGACAGCTACGACATCAATTACTACTGCCCCGCCGGGACGGGGCTAAATTCTAACGAGGAAAGATCATGACCAAAGTCAAGACAGCGCCAGCCAGCCATCAGCGCAGGAAGAAAATACGAAAACAGGCTAAAGGATTTCGAGGTGGAAGGAGTAAACTTCACCGCACCGCCCGTGAAGCCGTCATGCGATCGATGGCGGAAGCGTATCGCGGACGCAAACTGAGAAAACGGGACTTTCGCTCTCTCTGGATAACCCGGATCAGAGCTGGTGTAAACCGGGAAGGAATATCCTATTCCCGATTTATGGGAATGCTCGGCAAGTCGGATGTCTCTATTAATCGTAAGATCCTGGCCGATCTGGCCGCCCAACATCCCGATGTCTTTAGCCAGCTAGTGCAATCAGTTGTAAAATAAAATTTTTCCCCTGGAAAAATTTTCCGATGGAAGAAAAACTTCGTAATATTGCGAGAGAGGCTCAGGGTGAACTGGACGGAGTCGACAACCTGGTGAATCTTGAAGCTCTGCGAACCGCCTATCTGGGGCGCAAAGGCAGATTGATATATCTCATCCGTTCAATTGGGAAGCTTCCACCCGATAAGCGGCCCCGGATGGGGAAGATGGCTAACCGGTTGAAGGTCGAGCTCCAGAGCAGCTTTGACTACGTCAAAGATAATCTGCTGGAGCGGGAGAGGGAGAAGAAGATCCGGGAAGAGGCGATCGATGTCACTCTCCCCGGTATTTCTTTCCACCGGGGCCGAAGACATCCGATCACCGCGACTCTTGATGAGATTATTGATATTTTTTCCGGTCTGGGATTTAAGCTGGAGAAGGGTCCCGAGATAGAGTCGGAATACAATAATTTCGACGCCCTGAACATGTCGGCCGATCATCCGGCCCGGGATATGCATGATACCCTCTATCTCCGTCCGGGGGTTCTGCTTAGAACCCACACCTCTCCGGTTCAGATCAGAACCATGAAAAAGCAAAAACCGCCACTCAGAATGATCTGCGCCGGAAAATCCTTCCGCGCCGATACGGCGGATGCCTCACATTCACCCATGTTTCATCAACTGGAAGGCTTGATGGTCGACCGGAACGTAACGCTGGCTGATCTCAAAGGGATCCTGACGAGGTTTGTTCATCAGTTCTTTGGAGAGAAGATCAAGTTGCGTTTCCGCCCCAGTTTCTTCCCTTTTACCGAACCCAGCGCGGAGGTAGATATCTCCTGCGTTGTCTGCAACGGGGAAGGGTGCCCGCTCTGTTCCCAGCGTGGGTGGTTGGAGATCCTGGGGGCGGGGATGGTCGATCCTGAAGTATTCAAGGAGGTTGGATATGATGCCGAACGCTACACTGGTTTTGCCTTCGGGATGGGGATCGAGCGGATCGCCATGCTTAAATACGGGATCAATGATATCCGCCTCTTCTTTGAGAACGATCTGCGCTTTTTGCATCAATTTTAAATTGTTACTGTTTCGGAATTTCAAAACAGCTCAGGAAAGCAGGAATACAGGAGGATAAATTATATAAAATTTTCCTGATTTCTTGCTTTCCTAAGATATAAAGTTGCCCGAGCCGAAGGCGAGGGCTAAGTTCTACATGAAAGTTAGTTACAACTGGCTGAAAGAATTTGTCACCATTGATCTTGAGCCCGATCTCCTGGCCGAGAAACTGACCCTCTCCGGCGCCGAAGTCGAGAGAGTTGAGAAGATCCGCCCTTTATTTGCCGGGGTCGTCGTGGGCCGGATTGTCTCCGTCGAGCCGGATGAGAAAGAGCAGAACCGGACCTGGTGCCGGGTGGATATCGGCTCCAGAGAGATAACAACTCTCTGCGCGGCTCCCAACACCTTGAAAGGGCTCCTCACCGCCGTGGCGCTTCCGGGCGTCACCCTCCCCGGGGGCTATACGGTTGAAGCTAAAAAGATCGAGGGGCGATTCTCTGAAGCCGTCCTCTGTTCGGAGAAAGAACTTGATCTAAGCGACAACTCCAGCGCCATCCTCGAACTCCCTTCAACATTCACTCCGGGGCAGGAGCTGGCCGAAGCCCTAAAATTGGAGGACTATATCCTGGATATAGATGTTACCCCGAACCGGCCTGATCTGCTGAGCATCCGGGGGGTCGCCCGGGATATTGCCGCGCTGACCGGCCGGAAGCTGCGAAAGATCACTCTTCGTCTGAAAGAGATCGGTCCTCCAATTGAAGACAATGCCGCAGTTACAGTCAGAGCTTATCGACTCTGTCCCCGATACTGTGCCCGCCTGATCCGGGGGGTGGCGATTAAAAAGAGTCCGTTTCGAATTCGACGCCGTCTTACGTTATGCGGAATCAAACCGGTCAATAACGTAGTCGACGCCACCAACTATCTGCTGCTGGAACTGGGGCAACCCCTTCACGCGTTTGATCACGAAAGGCTGGCCGAGGGGAAGATCATTGTCCGTCGAGCCCGGCCCGGTGAGCGGATCATGACCATCGACGGAGAAGAGCGACAACTCTCTTCCCCGATGCTGGTTATCGCCGACGCGGAAAAACCGGTGGCGGTGGCCGGTGTAATGGGGGGAATCTCAACGGAGATCAGCGATTACACTTCCATGGTATTACTGGAGAGCGCTTACTTCGACCCGATCAGTATCCGGCGCACTTCCCGCGCGCTGGGCTTGAGCACGGAAGCGTCACGACGTTTTGAGCGTGGAGTGGATCCTCGGGCTGTTCCTCTCGCCCTCGACCGGGCGTCCGCCCTTATTCTTGAATTGGCCGGCGGTAAGATCGCGTCGGGGGTCATCGATAAAAAAAGACGGGCCTTCAAGAATATATCCGTCTCCATCCGGCGATCCCGGACGGAGCAGCTTCTGGGATACCCTTTAACTTCCGGGGAGATAACATATTCTCTTAACGGACTGGGTCTGGAGACGGAGAAGAAAGGAGAGGATTGGCTTACGTTTAAGATTCCATCCTGGCGCCCGGATCTGACCAGGGAGGTAGATCTGATCGAGGAGGTCGCCCGACTTACCGGTTTTGACAGGATTCCCGCCGTGATGTCGGTCAATCGAATCACTTATCAGCCCAAAACCGCTGAACAGAAAATATTGGACCAGATCCGGGAAATTCTTTGCGGCCTGGGTTTAGACGAGGTAATTACCTATAGTTTTATGGAGACAAAATCATTTGACCGGCTCCATATTCCCCTCGTCCATCCACTTCGCCGGGCTTGCGAGATCGCGAACCCGGTCAATAAGGCGCAGGGACTGCTCCGGACCACTCTCATCCCCGGTTTGCTGGAGATCATGGAACGAAATATGAACCAGAAGGCGGATCAGGTAAATATCTTCGAACTGGGGAATGTTTTCACGGAACGCTCCAGATCGAAAATGCCGACCGAGAGAATGTTTCTTTCATTGGCTCTTTCACGACGATCGGATACGTCCGATTGGTGCCGTCCGGAGCCTACCCTTGATTTTTACACCCTAAAAGGCATCCTGGAAATATTGGGAAAGCGGTTGGGGGGGGCAGAGATCACATTTCAACCCGTGGATCTTCCAGTCTTCCAATCCGGCCAGAACGCCCGGTTGATGATGGGAGAAAAAATAGTTGGTATCGCGGGAACGGTTGGTGGGGCGATTCTTGAGAGTTATTCACTTTCCGCACCCGTTTATCTGGCGGAACTGGAGGTCAGCCCCTTCCTGAAAGCGGGGAGCTGGACGGCACGTTTTCAAAATCTTGATCAGTATCCGTCCGTTCGACGAGACATGGCACTTGTTGTGGATAAATCGGTTCTCTACGCGACGATAAGGAAGGCAATTGAAACCCACCGCCCCGAACTTCTGGAAGAATACATCCTCTTTGATCTTTACGAGGGAAACCCGCTCCCCAAAGGCAAAAAAAGTTTTGCCTTTCGCTTGAAATATTGTTCATCATATGATACTCTTTGTGAAACAACAGTAAATAAGATGCACCGGGCGTTTCAGGAAGCATTGGTTTCCGCGCTTGGTTGCAGTTTTAGAGAATAAAACACATTTAACTATCCGGCAACGGATTAGATAATTACCTGGACCTGGTTGTTTGTCTGTCAGAGCTATATGTCCAGGCTGAAAAGCAAGGCATTGTTCAATTATTCGGGAATATTATTCAGCACATCTTTTATTGCTGATTTCGTTCTATATTAGTTACTGGTAAAGGTCGGGAACGTGAGTGGGACCATAATAAAAGCGAAATGCGCAGTTGGAACATAATCGGATAAGATAGTACTCATCTCTCCGTCCCTTCACGTCCACTTTACCGGGATATGCCTTGCCCCAACCAGTCTTGTTGCCGGCCGGGCATTTTTTATGGACCTTTTTCAAGACCATCCGACCCAATTCAGGTCGCCGCGCGCTCCCCTCGCGTTCCGGATACGTCCCCGCACCCTCTCCGAGATGATCGGACAGGAAGACCTCCTTGGCAACGGCAGTCTGCTTCGTCGGCTGATCGAAGAGGATCGTATCCAGTCCGCCATCTTCTTCGGGCCGCCCGGCTCCGGCAAGACAAGCCTGGTAAATATAATTGGTTCTATCACGAGTTCTCATTTTATTACGATCAGCGCCGTTACCTCAAATGTCGCCCGAATCAAGGAGATAATTGCCGGCGCTCGAAATCGTCTGGCCAACACGGGAAAGTCGACCTTGCTTTTTGTGGATGAATTCCATCGATTCAATCGCGCCCAGCAGGAAGTACTCCTCCCTCATATCGAAGATGGAACCATAGCGTTTATCGGTCTTACCACCAGCAACCCATTCCACGCCATGGCCCCCGCGCTCCTCTCCCGATCACAACTATTCCAGTTCCCGGCTCTCTCACCGGATTCAATTGCGGAGATCCTCCAGCGGGCCCTGACTGACCCGGACCGGGGATTGGGAAATTACTCCTCCGCGGTTTCGGAAGAGGCTATCGCCTGGTTGGCGCAGTACTGTGAGGGTGACGCGCGGCGAGGCCTCAATATTCTGGAGCTGGCGATAGTAACCACGCCGCCCGGGGAGGCCGGGAAAATAATCATTACGGCGGAGATCATGGCCGGAGCCGCGCAGGAAAAGCTTGTTTCCTACGATCGGAATGGGGATGAACACTACAATACAATCTCGGCCTTTATCAAGAGTGTGCGGGGAAGCGATCCGGACGCGGCTCTCTACTGGCTGGCCAAGATGATCCGGGGCGGCGAAGACTATCGTTTTCTCGCGCGTCGTCTGATTATTCTTGCTTCCGAGGATATCGGAAACGCCGATCCCCATGCCCTGACCCTGGCGGTAGATGCCGCTCAAGCGGTGGAGTTCGTCGGAACGCCGGAAGGGCAACTGGCCCTGGCCCAGGCGACCACCTATCTGGCATCCGCTCCCAAGAGCAATGCTTCCTACCTGGGCCTCAAGAAAGCCTTAAGAGATATTGATAAAAAACCCCTCCAGGCCGTTCCCTCACATTTGAAGAACGTCCCGCACCGGGATGGGGGTGCGGCGAGTGAGGAGAAACCCTATCTCTCCCCCCACAGATACCCCGGGGGGTGGGTAAAACAGGATTACCTGAAGATCAAGAGGCAATATTATTATCCCACCGATCGCGGTTATGAAGCGGTGATCAAAAAGAGAATGAAGTTGCTCAGGTCCAATCAGACGGGACTCTAAATGATGAAGAAGAGCATCAGAACCAGATTGCTCGGGATCCGGAACTCACTCTCCGCCGAGGAGATACACTCAAAAAGCCGGGTCATTGCGAGGAGACTGTTTGGAATCCCGACTTTCCGGGAGACGCGAACGGTTATGTTCTACGTCTCTTACGGCAGCGAGGTCGACACCCACCAAATGCTCAAGGAGGCCCTCCGGAAAGGACTGCGGGTGGCGGTTCCTCTCACCCAGCGCGAGAGCAAGCGATTGCTTTCAGTGCTCATCCAGGAACCCGACCGGGATCTCTTCCCCGGTTTCAAAGAGATCCCGGAACCGGATCTAAAACGATCGGTTGAACTACGGCCGACCGAACTGGATCTGGTTATCGTCCCCGGGGTGGCTTTCGATCCAATAGGGAACCGCCTGGGCATGGGAAAGGCTTATTATGACGATTTTCTCAAGTCGATCCGCCCATCGGCCGTAAAGATTGGTCTGGCCTTTGAATGCCAGATTGTCGAGAAGATCCCCCCGGCCTATCATGATGTCGCGATGGATAAGATAATCACGGAAAAACGGGTGATCGACTGCACCTTGAACAAACCTGATTCAAAATTTAGATCGGTAGATCAGATAAAAAAACAGCAATACAGCTAAAGAGCGAGGGGTTAACAATGAATAATACACTGGAATATATAATACCCGCCGTCTGCGGTGTGATTGGTATCGGTATCGGCATCGGGTTCTATGCATTCTGGGCGACACAAAAGTTGAATTCCACCACTCAGCGGGCGAAAAAAGTTATGGAAGATGCTGATCGCGAGGTTATCGCCAAGCGAAAAGAACTTGCCATTCAGGTCAAGGAGGAACTCTACCAAACCCGGGCCCGTTTTGAGAAGGAGACGAAAGAACAGCGGCGGGAATTAAAGAACGCGGAGAAACGGATTCGTGGGCGGGAAGCGAATATAGAGCGAAAACTAAACTTCCTGGAACGGAGGGAGAGCAAGATTCAAGAAAAAGAACGGCATTTCAAAGAGCGGGAACGAAGATTTGAACAGAAAGAAGAACAGATGCGGGGGTTATTGGATAAACAACAGATCAAGCTTCAACAAATTTCCGGGCTAAGCCGGGAAGAAGCGAAAAATATCCTGCTGGCTTCCCTTCGGGAGGAGGCGGAGCGGAGTGCGGGGCTTTTAAGTCGGCAGATAGAGGCGGAAGCGCGGGACAAAGCGGAGAAGGAAGCCCGTAAGATCATCACTCTCGCCATCCAGCGCTACGCATCCGACCAGGTCTCCGAGATAACTGTCTCGACCGTCTCTTTGCCTAATGATGAGATGAAAGGGAGGATTATCGGACGGGAAGGACGGAATATCCGCGCGTTTCAGGCGGCAACCGGGGTGGATATTATCGTTGATGACACGCCGGAGGTGGTAGTTCTCTCCGGCTTTGACCCGGTCCGGCGGGAGATCGCCCGAGTCTCGCTGAAGAAGCTGATTAGCGACGGGCGTATCCACCCCCCCCGGATCGAGGAGATCGTAAAAAAGTCCGGCCAGGAGATCGAGCGAACAATCCGGGAAGCCGGAGAGCGGGCTGCCTTCGATGTGGGAGTACACGGATTGAAACCCGATCTCATCAAGATCCTGGGGAGGCTCCGCTTTCGAACCAGCTACGGACAGAATGTCCTCTCCCATTCCCGGGAAGTCGCTTTTATCATGGGAATAATGGCCTCGGAATTGCATCTCGATATCCAGACGGCCAAAAAGATCGGCTTGCTTCATGATATCGGTAAAGCGGTCGATCACGAAGTGGAAGGGCCCCACGCTCAGATCGGCGCCAACCTGGCGAAGAAATACGGTCTCCCTCAGGTCATCGTCCATGCCATCGCCGCTCACCATGGCGAGGTAGAACCACAGTCAGTCTTCGATGTCCTGGGGCAGGCCGGTGATGCGATCTCCGCGGCGCGACCCGGCGCCAGGTCGGAAACCATGGGGGGATATATCAAACGCCTGGAAAAACTGGAAGAACTGGCTCTCTCATTTCACGGGGTCAAGAAAGCCTACGCTATCCAGGCCGGACGGGAGGTCCGGGTTATGGTCGAGCCGGATAAAGTAGGTGATAACGAAACCGTTCATATCGCCCGCAATATCAGCAAGCGGATTGAAGAAGAGATGGACTATCCCGGCCAGGTAAAAGTGACGGTCCTGAGAGAGACGAGGGCGGTGGAGTATGCGAAATGAAGTCGAAAGTGAGCTAAAGTTCGAAGTGACTAAAGTTGGAAGTGAACTAAATATATATCCAATATGAGCACAACAGTTCATGTTTTATTCGTCGGTGATATAGTCGGCAAGCCCGGTCGGCGCGCTTTCAGCGAGATCTATCCCCGTCTGAAGATACGGGAAAATATCCATTTCTGCGTGGTCAACGGCGAGAACGCGGCCGGCGGCTCCGGCTTGAATGAGAAGTCCGTCACCGGGCTGCTGGCGGGAGGTGCCGACGTCCTGACTTCGGGGGACCACATCTGGCGAAACAAAGAAGTATTTTCGATCATCGGCGCGGAACGGAGATTGCTCCGCCCGGCTAACTTTCCTCCCGGAACCCCGGGAGAGGGGAGCGGCGTCTTCACAACTTCTTCCGGCCTTAAGATCGGGGTCATCAATCTATTAGGCCGGGTCTTCATGGACCCGATCGACTGTCCGTTCCGTCAATGTACCCACGAGATCGATCTCATCTCTCGCCAGACCAACATTATCGTCATCGATTTTCACGCCGAAGCCACCTCCGAAAAAGTTGCCATGGGTTATTACTGCGATGGGCGCGTCTCCGCTCTAATCGGCACTCATACTCACATCCCGACCGCCGACGAACGAATATTAAAGAAGGGAACGGCCTATATCACCGACATCGGTATGACCGGAAGCTCCGAGTCTGTTCTGGGCCGGGAGATCGAGCCCGTATTGAAAAGATTCGTTTCCGGACTACCGGCTTATTTTAATGTCTCCGGGGATCGACCGGTTCTGCAGGGTGTAATTGTTGATATCGATACCGAGACCGGACGGGCGACGGGGATCAAACGAGTAAATGAACCATTGGTGGAGGGATAAAAAACAAATTTATGAATGAACGTCCGACGTCGAACATCTATACAGTCACCGAGATTACCGGCCGGATAAAGAAGCTTCTGGAAGTACGATTTGTCCGGGTCGGAGTGGTGGGAGAACTCTCCAACCTCCGGAGGCCGTCTTCCGGACATATCTATTTCACGATCAAGGACACCGGAAACCAGCTCTCCGCGGTTCTCTTCCGTGACGACGCGCGGCGGATCCGATTTGAGCTGCAAGATGGTCTGGAGGTAACAGCCTGGGGACGAATCAGTGTCTATCGACCGCGGGGGAACTACCAGTTGATCGTCAATCGCCTGGAACCGCGGGGAGTTGGCGCGCTCCAGCTCGCTCTGGAACAGCTCAAGATCAAACTCTCATTGGAAGGGCTCTTTGACGCCTCCCATAAAAAGCCGCTCCCCCGCTATCCCTCCCGGATCGGTGTTATTACTTCTCCGACCGGCGCCGCCCTTCGTGACATCCTGCAGGTTATCAACCGGAGGTTCGGCTCTCTCCGGGTCATTGTCAATCCGGTTCCGGTTCAGGGTGAAGGCGCCGCCGCTGAACTCGCCCGGGCGGTGGAGGAGTTCAATCAATGGAAGAACGTCGAAGTCATCATTATAGGCCGGGGCGGGGGGAGCCTGGAGGACCTCTGGGCTTTTAACGAGGAGGAGGTCGTGCGCAGTATCTTCGCTTCCCGGATTCCGGTGATCTCCGCGGTAGGGCATGAGATAGACTGGACGCTTTCGGATCTGGTTGCCGATCTCAGAGCTCCCACTCCCTCGGCGGCCGCTGAATTGGTGGTAGCGGAAAAGAGTAAGTTGCTGGATGACGTGCGGCGTCTCCAACGACGCCTTGACCGGATCATGGAACACATGATTAACCTCTTCCGGGAGCGGGTAGAGCGAGCTTTCAGAAGCGCATCCCTCCACGATCCCCGACGGGTGCTGCGGCAGTCCCAGCAACAACTGGATGAATTGAATGCCCGGTTGGATCGTATAATCAGGCACCGTCTTCGGCTGGAACGTCAGAATATCAACGCCCTCCAGTGGAGACTAAAATCATTGAGTCCACTCTCTGTCCTCTCCCGGGGATACGGCTTTACCCGGCGGTTGAGTGATGGTAGGATAATAACATCGTCCACCATGCTGAAACCGGGCGAACTGGTAGAGACCCGGCTCAAGAAGGGGAGTTTCATCTCCGTGGTCCGTGAGATTACTCGAAAATAATCTTATTTAGCGTGAAGCGCTCAATTCTTGGAGGAAAAAATCTTATGTCAGAGATAAAGTTCGATCAGTCGCTCAAGCAATTGGAAAAACTGGTGGAGGAGATGGAGGAGGAAGAGATGCCGCTGGAAAAAAGCTTGCGGAAATATGAAGAAGGTATCGGGCTGGCTCGGTCCTGCCTGGAGAAACTTAATCAGGCGGAGAAAAGGATTGAGATATTGAAGAAGCCGGCCGGGGCGTCCCCGGAGACGAGGCCGTTGGAAGTAGATCTGGGCCCGGATAACGAAGAGATGGATCGGGAAGAGACTCTCCGTGAGTAATTACCTGAAAAAAATCAACAGCCCGGCCGACTTGAAGAGACTCAGCGTGGCAGAGCTTTCACTCCTGGCGGAGGAGATCCGGGAAGAAATCATCCGGGTAGTCTCGCGAACAGGAGGTCACCTGGCATCCAGCCTCGGGGTGGTGGAACTCACACTCGCCATGTATTACGTCTTCGATCTCCCCCATGATAAGGTGATCTGGGATGTCGGCCACCAGGCGTACGCCCATAAAATACTGACCGGACGACGGGAAGGGTTCTCCACCCTCCGTCAATACGGGGGGTTGAGCGGGTTTCCGAAGATAGAGGAGAGCCCCTATGACTTTTTCGGAACCGGGCACGCTAGCACCTCTCTCTCAGCGATGCTGGGTATGGCCGTGGCCCGGGACCATGAGGGAAGACATGAGAAGATCATCGCCTGCATCGGTGATGGTTCCCTGACCGGAGGGTTGGCCCTGGAAGCCTTGAATCAAAGAGCCAACGTCGCCGGAAATATCCTAGTGGTCTTGAACGCCAATGAGATGGCTATCTCCCCCAGTGTAGGTGAACTCTCCCACCATTTAAACCGGCTGATCTCGGCCCCCGCGTACAACCGTCTGAAACACGAGATCGAGCTGGCGATACGGAAGATCCCATCTATCGGACTTCGGATGGTGGATGTCACCCACCGGCTGGAGGACGCGCTGAAACATCTGATCACACCAGGGGGCATATTTGAAGACTTCGGGTACCGCTACTTCGGGCCGGTTGACGGCCATAACCTGGGATCCCTGATTAAAATATTTAATAATATTAAAAACATGGATGATCCTATCCTGCTCCATGTTTTGACCAAGAAGGGAAAAGGCTATCCCCCGGCCGAGAAAAACCCCGAGGGCTTTCACGGTCCGGGTGCGTTTGACATCAAGACCGGGGAAGCCCTCAGTCCTAAGAAGACGCTCTCTTATTCCCAGGTCTTTGGGAAAGCTCTGATTTCGCTGGCGGAGAAAAACCGGAAGATAGTCGCTGTCACCGCGGCGATGGCCTCCGGGACCGGACTGGTGCCCTTCGCAAAACGCTTTCCCAATCGTTTTTTTGATGTCGGGATCGCGGAAGGACACGCGCTAACCTTCTCGGCGGGGATGGCGGCTCTTGGTCTGAAACCGGTCGCAGCCATCTACTCCACATTCCTGCAACGTGGGTTCGATCAGATCGTTCACGATATCTGTCTCCAGAACCTGCCGGTGGTGATGGCGGTTGACCGGGCTGGCCTGGTGGGGGAAGATGGCCCCACCCATCATGGCGTTTTTGATATCGGGTTTCTCCGGATCATACCCAATATAATCATCATGCAGCCGAAAGATGGACGGGAGTTGCCGGCCCTGTTGGCCACGGCGCTCTCTCATCCCGGCCCTTCCGTTCTCCGTTACCCCCGGGGGGAGACCGGATTACACTGGGTGAAGCCTTCCTTCTCCCCGATCCCGGTGGGGCGCGCCGAGATCATCCGCAAAGGTTCTAACGGCGTTATCTGGGCAATCGGGGAGATGGTCGGAACCGCCGCCCAGGCGGCGGAACTGCTTCAAGCCCGGGGGTTGGATTTCGGAGTAGTTAACGCGCGATTCATCAAGCCACTCGACCACGAACTGTTGTTGGAAGCCGGCCGGCAAGGGAAGATGATTGTAACCCTGGCTGAGCATGCCCTGTCCGGCGGCTTCGGCACGGCGATCTGGGAATGCCTGGATGAGGCCGGGTTGGGGGGCCTCCAGATCCTCCGCCTGGGAATCCCCGATCAATTTATTCAGCATGGACCGATCCCGCGATTGCGGCAGGACTGCGGCCTTACCCCGGAGATTATAGCGAAACAAGTGGAGGAACGTTTTATCCTTGAAAAAAGTGAAGATGCGGCTGGATTTACTCCTGGTTGATCAAGGTTATGCGGTCAGTCTGGAGCAGGCCCAACGGAGCATTCGGGCGGGGTGGGTCTTTGTTGATGATCGTCGGGTCGATAAACCGGGGCGGGAGGTCCCGGTGGACGCCGTCATCCGGGTTAAAGAAAAACCCCGATATGTCGGGCGGGGAGGGGAGAAGCTGAAGGGAGCTCTCGATGCCTTCGGCCTGGAAGTCGCGGGAAAAGTAATCCTGGATATAGGTGCGTCGACCGGCGGCTTTACCGATTGCGTCCTGCAGGCGGGGGCCCGGCGTGTCTATAGCCTGGACGTCGGTAAAGGACAACTGGCCTGGAAGCTCAGGCAAGATCCCCGGGTAATTGTGAAAGAGGGGATGAATGCCCGGTATCTGACCGGGGACGATCTCCCGGAAACACCGGATATAATCACCGTTGACGTTTCTTTTATCTCTCTGACCAAAATACTGCCGGCCTGCGGCAATCTGCTGAAAACGAACGGTCTCATCCTAGCTTTAATCAAGCCTCAGTTTGAAGCCGGACGGAATGAGGTCAAGCGGGGAGGATTAGTCCGTGACTCCGAGGTTCACCGAAGGGTGATTGAAGAGATAAAAGATTTTTCCGCCCGAATCGGGTTGAGGGCTGAGGGTATCTCTCAATCGGTTCTAATCGGCCCGGCTGGCAACAAAGAGTTTTTTGTGCTATTTAATAAAGTAACGACCCCCGATAAACCCCGATTAAGGCCTCGGGGCGGGGACGGGGTAAACTTCGGGAGTTAATTTATAAAATGAAGACGATGGGAATAATAGCCAACCTGGACAAGCGAAACGCCCGGCGGCAGGCTAAAAAGATCGGCGCCTGGTTGAAGGACCGGGGAGTGGACGTCCGTTTCGAGAAGGAACTGGCAGCCGTCCTTCATCGTGAAGACGCCGCCTTCTCTCTGGAGGAGATCGACCGGGCGACAGATGCCCTGGTAATACTGGGCGGGGACGGGACTATGATCCGGGCCTACCGTCAATTAAACCGCAAGAAGATCCCCTTGCTGGGGATAAACCTGGGGGGACTGGGTTTTCTGACTGAAGTCCGCCTCAATGATGCGGACCGGGCCCTGGAGGATCTGCTTCGGGATAAGTTAATTGTGCAGAAGAGAAATACGCTGGATGGCTTCTGCCGGCGGAAAGGGAAGGATACCAAGACCTTTACCGCGATCAATGATATAGTCATCGGGAAAGGCGGCCTGGCCAGAGTTATTCACATGGAAGCGTTTGTGGATGACGACTATCTGACCTCCTATATGGCGGACGGGATCATTGTGGCTACCCCGACCGGATCGACCGCATATTCTCTCTCCGCTCAGGGACCGATCATCAGCCCGGAAACGGACGCCTTTCTGCTGAACCCGATCTGCCCCCATACCCTGACCAATCGACCAATTATTTTCGGAGGACGCCGGATCATCCGGATTAAGATAATGACCACACCGGATGGGACTTATCTGACCGTCGATGGCCAGATCGGCTTCCCGCTCCAGTCGGGAGACGAGGTGGTTGTCCAAAAGGGGAGGAGACAGCTCCATCTGCTGACCGCCCCCGGTTTTAGTTATTACGGGATTCTCCGAAGTAAGCTGAACTGGGGAGGGCGTTCCCATTACCGTCTAACCAAGAAGAAGAAATAGTTACCCCGGATTATTCGCGAATTTACGAATAATTCAGGTTGAAATCTCTCCGGGAGCGTTATAGAGTGCTAACTTCCTAAAAAAAGATTGCCCGTAGCCCGATTTATTCCTGTCTGTCGACAGGCAGGCATAAATCGGGCTAGTTTTGAACAATGCCGAAGATATTTATAGATCAGGACCGTTGTAAGGGTTGCGCCTTATGTGTTGAAGTTTGTCCGAAGGATATAATCTCCATCGGGGAACGGATAAATAAATACGGCGCCTACCCAGCCTACAGCGCCCGGCCGGATGAATGTACCGGATGCGGACTCTGCGTCACCATCTGCCCCGATGTGGCGATCACCATATATAAATAATATGAAGAAGAAAGAAAAAGCCGAACCGATTCTTATCTGCGGGAATGAGGCCGTCGGAGAGGCGGCGATCCAGGCCGGCTGCCGGGCGTACTTCGGTTATCCGATCACTCCCCAGAATGAGCTGACGGCATATATGGCCGCGCGAATGCCGGAGGAGGGCCGGGTCTTTATCCAGTCCGAAAGTGAGCTGGCGGCGATCAACATGGTCTTCGGCGCGTCCGCGTTGGGGGTCAGGGCGATGACCTCTTCTTCGAGCCCCGGGATCAGTCTCAAACAAGAAGGCATCTCCTATCTGGCCGGCTGCGAACTGCCGGCGGTGATCGTTAACATGTCCCGGGGAGGGCCGGGGCTGGGGAACATCGGTCCGTCCCAGTCAGACTACTTCCAGGCGACCCGGGGTGGGGGACATGGTGATTACCGGACCCCGGTCCTGGCCGGAGCCTCAGTCCAGGAACTTGCCGATACAACCTTCCTGGCCTTTAACCTGGCCGACCGGTACCGGACACCGGTTCTTATTCTGGGTGACGGTATTCTCGGGCAGATGATGGAGCCGGTCTCTATCACCCATCCGGAGCCGACAGACCTTCCTCAAAAAGATTGGATCCTCGGTGGCGCCAGCGGGCGCTCTCCCCGGGTGATAAAATCCCTTTTTTTAAAGCCGGGGGCTCTTGATGCCCACAACCGGAAGCTGCAGGGCCGTTATCGGACCATTCAGGAGAAGGAAGTTAGATATGAAGACTTTATGACCTCTGACGCGACTCTGATCCTGGTAGCCTACGGGATCACCGCCCGGCTCTGCCGGGAGGTGATCAAAAATCTCCGGCAAGAAGGGTATGCTGTTGGCCTTCTCCGGCCGATCACGCTCTGGCCGTTTCCAACGAAAAAAATCAAGGAATTAGCCCGAACGTCATCGACATTCTTGACAGTTGAGATGAATTACGGCCAGATGGTGGAGGACGTTCGTCTATCGGTCAACGGAAACTGTCCGGTTGAGTTCTTCGGCTACGGTGGAGGAGAAATCCTGACGGTCGAAGAGATCGAAGAGGCCGCCCGAAAATATATTTTATCATGAAAGAGAATAACCGGGAAACGATCTACCGGCGCCCCGAGAGCCTGCGGGATGTTCCCACCCATTACTGTGCCGGGTGCGGACACGGAACGGTCCATCGTCTTATCGCCGAGGTAATCGATGAACTGGGAATCAGGGAACGGACAGTGGGAATCGCCCCGGTCGGGTGCGCTGTCTTAGCGTACGATTACTTCAACTTTGATGTTACTGAAGCCGCGCACGGACGTCCGCCGGCGGTAGCAACCGGGATGAAGCGGGTCCGCCCGGACTTAATCATATTTACCTATCAGGGAGACGGAGACCTGGCCGCGATCGGGACCGCGGAGATTATTCACGCCGCCAACCGGGGTGAGAAGATAACGGTTATCTTTGTCAATAACGGAATCTACGGGATGACCGGGGGGCAGATGGCCCCAACGACCTTGATCGATCAGGAGACCGCCACTACTCCAGGGGGGAGGAGTTTCCAGGAGGCCGGACCTCCCCTCAAGGTCTGCGAGATGATGGCTCCCCTTGATGGAACCGTCTTTATCGCCCGGGGGGCACTCGATACACCGGCCAATATTATCAAGGTCAAGCAATACATTAAAAAAGCTTTTCAGAATCAGATTGAAGGGAGAAGATTTTCTCTGGTGGAGGTACTCTCTCCCTGTCCCACCTACTGGCGGCTTTCTCCAGTCGAGAGCATTAAACGGTTAACCGAAGAAGTAATACCAGCGTTTCCCCTTGGCATTATTAAAGACGAATAAAATTTAAGTTTAACTTTTCGGAGATAAATTAAAATGGAGAGATTTATTATCGCCGGTTTCGGTGGCCAGGGAATCATGCTGGCGGGAAAGATCACCATCCAGGCCGGCCTCGCGATGGGGAGAAATGTAACATTTATTCCTTCCTACGGGGCCGAGGTTAGAGGAGGAACCGCCCACTGCCACGTGATCATCTCCGAGGGGGAGATCGCTTCTCCGATTATAGCCCGGCCCGATGCCTGCCTGGTCATGAACAGTCCTTCCCTCGCCAAGTTCGCCCAGAAGGTACGGGATGGCGGTCTTCTCATAATTAACAGTTCCATGGTTGATGAACCGACCGGCCGGCAAGATCTGATCGAGTTACGGATCCCGGCCAACCGGATTGCCGAAGAATTAGGAAATATCAAAGCAGCCAACATGGCCATGCTGGGATCATATATCCGTCACTCATCTCTTCTCACCCTTTCCGCGGTCCAACTGGCATTACAGGAGTTTCTTCCCTCCCGTCACCGCGACCTCCTGGCGATCAATCAGGCGGCACTTCAAGATGGGTACGACCACGCGTGATAATCATATCCGGGTCCGTTTCGCCCCCAGTCCTACCGGTTCTCTCCACGTCGGCGGGGTTCGAACGGCCCTCTTCAACTGGCTCTTCGCGCGGGGGAGGGGAGGGGTTTTCATCCTCCGGATCGAGGATACCGACCGGAAACGATCGCAGGAAGAGCTGGGCGACGAGATCATTGAGGAACTCCGCTGGCTGGGGTTGGACTGGGATGAGGGCCCAATCTTCCAATCCCGGCGGTTCAATCTCTACCGTAACCATGCCCTGAATCTCCTCCGGGAAGGAAAAGCCTACCGGAGTGAGCCGGATGGCGCGGGCGGGACAGCAGTTATACTCAAAGTCATGCCGGCCGATATCACCTTTCGCGATCTGGTTTACGGTCCGATTACCGTATCCGGCAATGAACTGAAGGATATCGTTCTTTTGAAATCCGACGGTTCGGCGGCGTATAATTTTGCCTGTGTGGTGGACGATCACGAGATGGGGATAACCCACGTCATCCGGGGAGAGGACCATATCCCCAACACACCCAAGCAGCTCATTCTCTATCAAGCCCTGGGCTGGACGCCGCCCTCTTTCGCCCATCTGCCGCTCATCCTGGGTGAAGACAAGTCCCCTCTCAGCAAACGACATGGATCCACCTCCCTGCGCGCGTTCCGGGAAGGAGGATTCCTGCCGGGAGCCCTGAGGAACTATCTGGCGCTGCTGGGCTGGTCGCCCGGCGGAGACCGGGAACTGTTGACCAGTTCCGAACTGGTGGAACAGTTTTCCCTGAAGAAGGTAATCAGGCGAAGCGCGGTCTTTGATTATCAGAAGCTCCTCTGGATGAACGGGCAGTATATACGGAAGAGTTCTCCCGAGGAACTGGTAACCCGGCTCCAGCCTCTTCTGGCGGATACGGAATGGGGGACGGTTCCCCGCGAGAGACTTAAATCGATCGTCTCCTTGCTGGGACATCGGTTAAAGAGTCTCAAGGATTTTACAGCTCAAGCCGGCTACTTCATCGACCGGGAAATAATCTATGACCCGGCGGCGGTATCGAAGTACTGGACTGGAGAGGGCGTTGGGGGAATCCTTACCGAGGTCAAAAAAGAGATCGCTTCGGTCGAACCGTTTACCGAGAAAGGACTGGAAAAAGCTCTCCGGGGACTGATGGCTCAACGGGGGATTAAAGGCGGTGATCTTATTCACCCTCTCCGGGTTGCGATAACGGGCCAGAAAGACAGTCCGGGGATCTTCGAGATCCTCCTCTTATTAGGACGAGAGAGGGTATTGAGTCGGTTGGAGAAGGCATTGGCATATATAGACCGAATTCAGAAATAAATTGCTGCTATAGCGTCCCTACTTTGGTGGCGACGAGTAGTTTTTTAACTTTAGTCACTTTAGCTCACTTTAGTTCACTTTAGGCACTTTAGAACATTGCCCGAACGAAGTGAGGGCTAAGTTCTAAATGAACCTCCCGAATAAGATAACTATTGGCCGTCTCGTGGCGGTACCCTTCTTGTTAATAGCGTTGCTCCTCTATGGTCGTACCGGAGAGACCGGGTATTATAGCGCCGCCCTGGTTATTTTCGCGCTTGCTGTCTTAAGTGATGGTCTGGATGGTTACCTGGCCCGGTCCGGGAACCAAAAGACCCGGCTCGGGACTCTACTCGACCCGCTGGCTGATAAAATCCTGCTGGATAGTACAATTATCATTTTAGCGTTGGGGGTAGGAGATATCTTCCGAATTCCGGTTTGGTTCGTTTTGATCGTGATCAGCCGGGACCTGTTCCTGCTTGTTATCTCCCTCTTCCTTCACCAGCGTTGGTCCCGGGGAACCATCCAGATAAGACCGAACTGGTGGGGAAAGACCGCGGCCGTTCTCCTAATGGCGACTGTGGTCTGGATCCTTATCCATCCTCATTATCCGCCCCACCTTTTAACCTGGGTCGCCCTATACATCACGGCTCTCTTTACTGTCGTCTCCGGGGGTGTTTACCTTATAAGGACATTGAAAGAACTGCGCATACCAAAGCCTCATTAAAGTATAGTCAAGTATCAAATGAAAGCCTTTGAACAACAATATACTCCACCGCTGATCGCGATTATCGGGCGCCCTAACGTAGGAAAATCCACCCTCTTCAACCGGCTGATCGGACACCGGGTGGCGGTCGTCCATAGCGAAGCCGGAACCACCCGGGACCGGATTTACGGAGATGTTCTCTGGGATAAAACCTGTTTTCAAGTAGTGGATACCGGAGGACTGATCCCCGGCGGCCGGCAGGGTTTAAATCCAAAGATTGCCCGGCAGGTGGAAGTGGCGATTGAAGAAGCGGCATTATGCCTGCTGGTCGTCGATGTCCAGGATGGGCTTACCCCGCTGGACGAAGAGGTGGCGACACTTCTCCGCCGACAGGGTAAGTCCATCATCGTAGCGGTCAATAAAGCGGACAACGCCGAGCTGGAACTGGGGGGGAGCGACTTCACACGGCTCGGTTTTGATCACTGCCTCACCATATCCGCCACCCACGGGCTGGGAATCAACGACCTCTTAAACGCCATCGTTGAGGAGGTTCCCCACTACCTGCCTCCTTCCGAGACCCTTCCGACCTCACTTGCTATTGTGGGACGCCCCAATGTCGGAAAATCGACCCTGGTCAACCGTCTGATCGGCGACGACCGGGTGGTGGTGGACGCGGTTCCCGGAACAACCCGGGACGCAGTCGATTCGCCCTTTCACTGGGAGGGAAGGGAGTTCTCCCTGATCGATACGGCGGGCCTGCAGCGAAGGTCTCATTCCCAATCGGCGCTGGACTTCTTCAGCCTCAGTCGGACAAAGAGAGGGATCAGGAGAGCAGATCTGGTTCTCCTCCTTCTCGAAACCCCTCGACCCCCAACCCGGGTCGATGCCATCTTTATTAAGCTGGCGCTTACCGCCGGCAAAGGGTGCATCCTCGGAGTCAATAAATGGGACCTGGCCGGCTCCCTCTCCCGGCCGGAGTATCAGGAGATGGTCAGGCACCAATTGCAGTTCGCCGGGTTTCTGCCGATGGTCTTCTTCTCCGGCTTGACCGGACGCGGAATTAAGGAGTTGATGGAGGCCGTCATCTACGTCTCCGGGCAGCGCGAACAGATGATCAGCACCGGGGTTCTCAATCGGGTCCTCCAGGAGGCACAGAAACAGGTCTCCGCCCGGAGAAGAAAACACAAGAAATTCAGGATCTTCTACGCCACCCAGGTCAAGACCGCCCCCCCGGTCTTCCGCCTCTTCGTCAACGACCCTGGGTTGTTGGCGGAGAACTATGAAAAATACCTCCAGAACACACTCCGCCGGGCATTCGGGTTTGAAGGCGTCCCTCTAAAATTCGTTTTGAAAAAGAGATCTCACTGACAAAATTTCGGAAAAGAAAAAATACCGGCGAGCAGGAATAACTATTGGAAATTTTCCGGTCGGCGGCTACAATAAAGTTCCTGTATCGGAATTTTATAAAATATTTTAAGAGCGTCCCATTTTCTTGAGGTAGACTTGAAATAAAAAGCATGGGGCATTACACTGAGGTAGATTTAATCAGCAAATTAAAGCCTCAGGAGGTAAGCCCCATGCAAGT
>Ga0307928_10000031_pt1 | contig 73234 bp, 110 predicted proteins | sample AceLakmetagen232_FD_201815 | JGI IMG/M metagenome (GOLD analysis project Ga0307928, IMG submission 201815) | Saline water microbial communities from Ace Lake, Antarctica - #232 | ecosystem: Environmental > Aquatic > Non-marine Saline and Alkaline > Saline | place: Antarctica: Ace Lake...
CATAATGTTTTGGATGAGATTAGCCACCCATGTCCGTAACCTCATCATAGATGGGAAGATCGAGGAGTATAAGAGAATAAAAGAAAACAAATTTCTAGTTTTTGTAATAGATGAACGTATAGCCGAACTCAAGGCCGAGAAGGATGCGTAGATTAAGCGGACAATCACCGCAAATCATACCCGTAAATAATCATTTTTGTATACTAACGGGAATCAAAGGAGGAGTCAACGCCATGAGTCAAGATAAACGGGTATTCGAAATAGCAGACATAATCTTTAAAAACACTTATGTTGATAAAGGTGGATTTTCTGGACAAAATGAAGTTGCGGGGATTTCAAAGGCGGCTCAAATCCTAGCCGACTCTGAGGCTGAGAGGGTTGAGCCACTCTTAGAGTCATGTGAAGAATTACTTGATAAGTTTAGTAAACAAGGATTAGACGAGGGCTACCCTGAAATTACTGAACGAGCCATTCAAGCCATCGAGACCTATGCGGAGGGGGAGAAATGAACAAGTTAAAAATGGGGATGAGAAGTATAATGAGAATTATACGGTGGGTTAAAGGAGGTAAATATGCACGAATTACTAAGGTTGTTAGAAGAATCTGGATTTATTAGATTTCAAGGAATCGGGGCTATGGATGGTAAAAAAGGTTCAAATGAAATTATCCGGAAGTGGCTTGAGGGCAAGGCAAAAAAACTTTGGAAAATATATGAGTTTAGCCCAGAGCATAAAGTATGTTGTTATGAACATGGTTCTTGTTGTGCTCAAACCCTCGGCCTAATTGAAAAGAATAGAACATTATTAGACAAATTTATTGATTTTTCTGAAGATCATTTAAAAACATTAGCCGAAATCGCCAAAAACCATTATGAAGAAAAAATAGATTAATGAACCCCTCAACTTACTGCACTAATTGTAATAAATATCTTAGAGAAGATGATACCTTTATTGTTTGTAAAGAATGTTTAAGGTTGATTTTGAAAATTAATGGCTTGGTGGCTTCGCCACAAAAGCATCTATATCCAAAGACCAAAGCGCCAAACCAAAGAGAAAACCGAAAGCGGCGGGCAAAGAGATGACCCCACAAGCCGAACTTGCCTTAATCGTAATCATCATAGTCATAGTTGTGATTTATCTTATTGAACTCGCTTCGTAAGGAACACCACCATTATCATCTTGATCGACAGCCGTGAGCAAAAACCACTTCAGTTCCACTCCCCTTATATTACTTCTAGTATTATTAAGGCCCTACCAGTGGGAGATTACTCCGCTGAATTTAAAGACGAGTACTGCCCTCCGATTGTTTTTGAGCGGAAATCCATAAGTGATCTTTATTCTACAATGGGCAAAGGGTATCCCAGGTTCAAGCGCGAGATGATTAAAGCAAAGGAGTTAAATCTCACCCTCATCATTATTATTGAAGGAACGCTGACTAAAGTACTGCAAGGGTATAAGCGGAGCCAGATAAAAGGGATTTCTATGATTTACAAACTCTTTACTCTTTGGGTGCGCCACGGAGTTATGTCGGTGTATTGTAAGGACCGGACAGAGATGAGTGAGTATATTACTCACACTTTTATTTCGTTGGGGAAACAATATGTGAGGAGGGAGAATCTTAAAATCACCACTTGAACCCCATCCACAACCAATGTTAGAATACTAAAAAGGAACAAACTGTGAGCTATATAAAAGGGCAAGTTCAGTGGCAAAAGTGGAAAGATGGGTATGATTTAACCCGTAAAGAAACCATGATTGCTAAGTGCTATGAATGTAATGGGTTAGAAGGTTCAAAGTGTGATTGTCTTTGCCACAGCTGTCCTATGTACCCATACTCCACCCTATAAAGGCAAATGAAATGCTGTGGAGGGCAGTTTCCCCTGCGCTCACGGCGCAAATGGGGCACTGAAAGGAGCTTCAGACATTGGAAAATAGATTCTACCGAGATTATACCGGGCAGGACATTCTTGATATCAGTGAGAAAGCCTACATTCCCATTATAGAAGGTATTCTTTATAAGAATGATCTTAGTCTACTAATTGGGAAGTATAAGAGCAATAAATCTATATTCGCCATGCAACTGGCCTGCTCGATCTCATCCGGCTCTCCATTCCTCGGAGTCTTTGAGGTCCCCGAACCTCAAGTTGTATGGTACTTTGCCACAGAAGGTAAAGACAACGATATTAAAGACAGATTTCTTCGGATGTCCTCGGTTATCAAGACCGACCTTAATAACATTGTCCTTATCTGCTCAACCCAACTTAAGTTCAACACCCTGTCGGGCCAGAAATGTGCTAATGAAATCATGATGAAGTATCACACCAAACTCCCAGCCCTCATTATCATTGATTCCCTTTACTCCGGGTTCAAAGGCACACTTATCAAAGACGACCAGGTGAATGAGTTCATCACCACAATCCGTCATCTTATGGAGTTCTGCAACGATTCCGCTTGCCTCATGACCCACCACATGACCAAAGAGCAGAAGGATAACGAAGGTAGAACACTTCCTCAATCTGACGCTAATGCTTATGGCAGCGTGTTCCTTTTAGGCCAAGCTGACACCTGCTTCACAATCGAGAAGTGTAAGAAGAATAAGGATGATAGGATTCTTAAGTGCGAGAATGAACGTAGTGGGAAGACTATCGAGAGCCTGCGGGTCAAGTTCCATGAACCCGAACCCCTATACCTCACCCTCGTGTCCAACCATACTGAGGAAGAGAAGAAGATACTCCATATGCTCTATGGGTACAAAGACGGGTTAGACGCTAAAGAACTCCGTAAGCTGACCAACATCAAAAAGACCCAAGTCTATGTAGTTCTTGGTGAACTTTTGATGAAGGGAAAGATTATTAAAGATAAAACCCACGGTGGTATTTATACCCTGGCAAGGGGGGATTCTTGAGTACCCCTTGCAGAAAAGGTTCTAATGCTGTTCACTTCTTTCTTTTATACTCGGACAATGCCTCGCGGAATTTGATTTCTGGTGGTACTGTATATCCACCAGAGGATTACAACAAAAAAGTTTGTCCGCAAAAAACTTGTCCGCGAGCGGAAAACCATTTCTCGCGGAAAATGGGTAGTTTATCCACAGGTTTTCAACAAGCTACGAAGGTGGTTAAATGAAGAATATTCCTCTTGAAACCATAGTCAGATTATGTGATGCTCACGTTCCTTACCATGACAAGAAGGTTATGGATTTGGCGATCAGGATTACTCGGACCCTTAGTCCTAGTATTATTATAATAGATGAGTGGCTGGACTTTTATTCTCTGAGCAAATTTAGCAAGGATCCTGCGAGGAAACTTACCCTTCAGAAGGATATTAATATTACTAAAGGATGGTTCGGGGTGCTTCGTGCTGCCTGCCCCAAGGCCAGGATTATTATGATTGAAAGTAACCATGATAAGAGGTTAAAGAAGTACTTGCAGAGTAAAGCGGAAGAGTTGTCTTGCCTGGATTGTTTGAGGTTGCCTGATCTTCTTGGGCTTGAAGACTATGGGATTGAGTATAGGAAGAACTTTTACTTTCGCGGAACACTGTTCAAACATGGGTCTATTGTGCGGAATCAGTCAGCGTATACTGTAAAGGGCGAGAGGGATAAGGAAGGGACAAGTGGGTCATCGGGTCACACTCACAGAGCCGGGATGCACTTTAAAACTCTCCGTGGTGGACAGTATGTTTGGGTTGAAGGTGGATGCCTATGTGATCTTAAGAAAGCTGAGTATATTGATGGAACTGCTGACTGGCAAAATGCAATAAGTGGGTTTGATTTTGTAAAGGGTAAAAGTCGGTTCTACCCGTTTCTTATTCCTATCATAGATGGGAAGGCGGTGTTTGGGAAGAAGTTGTATAAGTGAGGGGGTAATATGAGAACAGTTAAGTTCCCAGAACTAAAAGCTCGGTGTATAGACGGCACCCATAACCATAAGAATTGTGAAGATATTGAGGAGTACGTTGTGTGCCATGATTGTAAGCAGACATTAGCGAGGCGGTGTGAGGTGTATTCTAGGGTAGTGGGGTATCTTCGCCCCGTAGAATCATGGAATGATGGGAAGAAATCGGAGTTTGCAAGTCGTAAAACCTTTAATGTTTCGGGTTCAAGTAATGTGGTTCAATAAGGAGTGGTTCAATGAAAATACCTAGAAAACTATATATTGGTGGCTGGGTTGTCCCCGTTAAGTATAAGAAAGGATTATTTGTTAATCGTATTGAATGTAACGGAGTTTACGAACCAAGTGAGAAGGCAATTTACTTAAAAAAGGGAATGACGCCTGCCAGAAAACGGGAGATATTCTTCCATGAGTTTGTTCATTTGATTGCTGATATTTATGGGATGAGGATTTGTGAAATTAATGTAAAGCATGTGGGTCACGCTTTCTCCCAGTTATTTGCAAACCATAATGTTGATTTTCACAACAAGGAAGAGAGTATAAAATGACAGACGGAATAGGTGCATGGGCCAAGCGTCTTGAAACTGAGAAGGAAAAAATTGATGTTGCTGACGACGTTAGTTACGTTATTGATTTAATGGTCAGGAACAGAGGAAGTCTTGAAGAGTTGGCAATTAAGATCACCGAGTATTTTAGAGAATCACCACTTGACGAAGGGGATTAGTAATAGTAAAATAACAATAATAAGGAGAAGTTATGAATTACCCCGAAACACAGAAGGTAGATAAAAACACAAATGAAACAGTTTATCAGATTAAACCGCCGGAAAAGATTGTTGCCGAACTTGATAACATTATTGGTATTCATAGTGCAGCAATGAACAAGTTTATCAGTATGTCCCAACAGTTCTTCGCACTTCTTGAGGCCACGTCTGGTGCGTCAAAGGGTAAAGAAGATGCTGCCCGTCGAGTCAACAACACTGTACTCAAGACGATTAAGAAGATGAAACTTGACCGCAATATTAAGTGGGCTTACAACATTGCCGATAAATGTCTTGAACGCCGTGAGGCTCCCGAGGTCAAGGCGTTGGAATCTTTAACTGATGCTAAATAGAGAAGACAAACCTTTTACCCTCCTGGGTGGTTCTTCCGAGCAGGTCGCCCTCGCTAACAGGATTGCGTGTATTGACAGGATCAGGTTCCTTAGCGGGGTCGATCTGCGGGAGAAGTCTAAGGATTACATCATGGTATTTGAGTTGACGCTTTGGCAGAAGTATTATCGTAATGAACCACCTGATGTTAGAATCAGTGAAGAATATTGTCAGAGGTCGGCTGAGATTATTAAAGAGATGGAGGCCAAACCTGTGGAGTACGCTAAGTTTGTGGTGGATATTGAGAAGAAAGTTAAGAGCGCGTTTGCTCTGCAAAATTCAGGGATTGAACCTAGACCCAAGAGGGCCGAGGTTCCTAAGAAATGGTGGGAGATATGGAAATGTTAACTAATATGTTAAAAGCAGTCAGTAAGATGCTCGAAGAATCCAAAGAACCTAAAGTCCAATGTGCTAAAACTATTGTGGACGAGATTGTGGCAAACCAGGAAGTAGAAAACACACCATCTCCCTACACAACAACATGTGCTGATGTCGACCTCGATCTCGAGGCTCAATTAGCAAAGGAGGAATTACAAGGATGAAACGTGTAACATTCAAGAATGAAGCCCGTAAAGGATTGCAGGAAGGTGTAGATTTAATTGCAAACGCTGTTAAAGTGACACTTGGCCCGAGAGGTCGGAATGTGATTTATGGGTTTCACTATGGTTATCCTGTTGCTACTAAAGATGGGGTGACTGTGGCTCGTCAGGTTGAAGCGTGTGACCCGCTTGAACAACTTGGAGTTCTCCTTGTTCGTGAGGCCGCGCAGAAGACCGCTGATGATACGGGGGACGGGACAACCACGGCTTGCGTACTCACTCAGGCTATCTATGATGAAGGGTTAAAGGCTATAAATAAAGGCACAAACCCTGTGCTTGTGAAACGTGGGATTGATAAGGCGGTTGAAGATGTGGTCAAATACGTTCAAGGATGTGCTAAAGAAATCAGCGGTTCAGAGAGCATAGAGAACGTAGCTACAATTTCAGCTAACAATGATAAATCAATCGGTTATATTATTCGTGATGCGATTGAGAAAGTAGGCGAAGACGGGGTTATTACTATTGAGGATAACTATAATAATCCTAATATTAAGATTGAAACCGTCGAGGGGATGCAGTTTAATGAAGGGATGCTGAATCCTTATTTCATCACGAACCCTCAGAAGTATGAGGCGTCTTATGATGAACCGTATATTCTTATTGTTGATGGTGTAATTACGAGTACTAAGGGGATTGATAAGGTTGCACAGATTACGATTACTAATAGTCAACGCCCGCTTGTAGTTATCTCCCACGGGATTTCTGAGGGAGTACTCAAGGCTATTAGTTATACTAGAATGAAAGAAGGTATGAAGTTTCCCTTGCTATGCGTTAAGGCCCCTCAGTTTGCTCAGTACCGCAGCGAGATGCTGATTGATCTTGCCAAGTTAACGGGTGGTGATGTTGTGGGTAAAGATAGTGGGCTGAGTATTGAGAAGGTCACTCTTGATAATTTAGGGGAATGTCAGAACATTACTTCAAATAAATTCTCCACTACTTTCGTTGGGGGTAGAGGTAATAAGGATACGATTAACTTGAGGATTCAAGAACTTGAAGATTCCATAAATAGCGCGAATGACGATTACCATAAGGAAAAATGTCAGGAACGGTTAGCGAAGTTGACTTCTGGTGTGGCTGTGATTAAAGTTGGGGCTCCCACCGAGGTTGAGCAGAAGGAAAGGAAGATGAGGGTTGAAGATGCGCTACATGCTACCAAGGCGGCTCTTGAATCCGGCGTTGTTCCCGGTGGTGGGTTTTCTTTGTTCCGTGCGGGGTATGAACTTAGAGTACCCAAGGAAAGTACCAAAGAAGAGATTATTGGTTATGATATTATCAAGATGGCATTAATGTCACCTGTTTCGCAGATTGCAGAGAACGCGGGGCGTGATATTAGTGAAATTATACCGGAAATTGTGGATAAACCCGATAACTATGGTCTTGATTTTCTTTCTGAGAAGTACGGGGACTTGTTCGAGATGGGTGTTATTGACCCTGTTAAGGTAGTCGTGATGGCATTGAAGAACGGGGCGAGTGTTGCGGGGATGTTGTTGACTACTGAGGTTACTATTGTTGAGGAACGGGAAGATGTGGTTGAGAGGACACCTACTCCAAAATCAGAATGATACCTCCCCCCGTTATGCTTTCAGCTGAAGAAGTTGTTGTGTTCTGGAATTTAGTGTTTCAAATGTACTACTATGTTAATTCATATTTACCAGTAGGAGGATAGTATGGCAAAAAGTTTAGATGAGTTTTCACCCGTCGAGAATGAAGTAACCACTAATTTCAAAGGAAGCAATATAAAGATTATGCGTCCTGTTAATGATAGTATTTTTGTCAAACCCCTCGAGTCCAAGAACATAATCATGGATGACGAGGACAGGAGTAAATGTGTGGTTGAAGTAATTGATGCCGGGGAGTTGGTAAGGTATCTTGATAACAGAGGAAACATTCGGTATAAAGTAGCAAAGACCGGGGATATTATCTTAACAGTCCCACAGGCTATCATTGAACTTGAATCCGAAACTCACGGGAAATTCTATGTAATGAAAGACCTGGATGTTCTCGGGGTGATGAAATGTTAGAAGTATTTATAGTTGGAGTAACTCTTCTAATCCTTATTATAACCGCCTTAATATACGACCACTTTGACGATGACAATTGGCGAATATCTTAAACACCTGCGATCAAAGTACCGCATGATTAAGAGTATTGAAATTCAGCAATCCCATAAAACACTTTTCAAGATTCTTAAGATGATTGACCGTGATACTAAAGCACAAAGACGAATATCCCATATTGGTAAATTTGGCAAGACATAACGGGTTGACCAGTGACCAGATTGTGTTGTTTCTTGCTTTACGGGAGATGATTGACGGCCCCAAGGGGACAGAGTACGGTGAGTTCTCAATGAAGAATACTAACCTTAAGACTCAAGGGATATGTACGATTGAGAGGATTAAGCGAGCACAACAGAACTATCAGCATTACTGTTGGAATAGGAAGGGACCTGAATGTGAAACGTTCCTTGAATTCTTCGGACTTAATATTAATATTAATACTTATATAGAAAAGGTCAAAGGGGCCTTCGGGGGGGAATCATGAATCTCACACAAATCACAGAATGGGCGAAGAGGGAAAACAGTAAGTTAGTGAATAAAGATTACTCAAGTTTCGGGTACAATACTTTTGATAATATTGACGCTAAAGAGGTAAGTAAAGTACGCAGTGATGTAGAGATTAAATCAATCAAGGCATCATCTTACCTTATTCAGATTGGCACGCGAGCTTCGAGGGTTCAGGAAGGGACAGCCAAGATTGAGAAATACATGGCTGATATTAAAGAGTATATGGATTACCTGGAGAAGTTGAAGTTTCGTATGCCGATGGAAGAGAAACCTCCACAAGAAGAACTCACGGAACCTGCTTCTTAATTATTATACGCCACAAACCTCTTCTTAAAATGCACCTTTAGTTTCACTTGCCTCTCATCGTTGATGTCTGCATAAGGCACACTCTTCTCATCCACTAGGATATACCGCTCACAGGCGTCAATACAAGCTCGCGCCCTCGCCATATTAATCGCTTTCCTATCGAAAAAGAATCCTAAGAACTTTATCAGTGCAGATACGGTTTCTAAATCTACCGCCATGATTAATCGTTATCTGGTACGTCAAGCGTTGCACGAAGCCAATCGCACAGAGGGAGTACGATAGCGTCGTCAATCTTGTTATCACTCTGCTCTACCAAATCTTCGATCTTGTCGATCAATGAGTCAAGGACTTCTTTAGCCTTGTCCTTCGGTAACAGCGTGAGCAATAAGGTTACGATCTGGTTGATGATTGAGTTCATTGTTGCCTCCTGTTTTAGTTAATATTATTTTGGCAATGCTGTACTACCAACACTAAATTCTTCCCTAGCTCCTCTTAATGCTCCTATGATTCCAAACCTTGTCAAGTTAGCTGGGGAACCAAGTGCTCCTGTAATTTTACGTATTTTTTCAAATCTATTGAAAGAATCAATTTCTTTAAACATTACACCAACTGATTTAGAAAATTCAGGATAAGTTTTTTCAGTAAACTCAACTAAATCTTCAAGAACCTTACGTTCCCCGACAAATGATTCTTTCCTAAGACCCTTCAAAGTTGTTCCTTTTTGTATTCCAGTACCTTTAGCCTTTGTGGTCATAGAATTTATTTGTATTCTAAATTTATCTAACTTAGAAAATTTAGCATTTAAAGATAACAGCTTTTCTTTTTGTGCTCCTGCATTTCGGGCAATAATATCAGCAAGTTCCTTAACATCACCCATAGATATTCCCTCTGCTTGAGTTGCTTTATCTGCACCTGTCCAAACATTCTTTGGAACACTATCATCTATCAAATCTTTCAAAGCCTTTACTTCAGAAATATCTTGAGGAGGAATGATTTCTGATTTAGTAAATGGTTTACCTCTTTTTGTTAAGATCTTTCCTGTTTCAGTTCTTTTTCCTAACTCTATTCCACTTTTTTTCCCTATCTGCCTATTGTATCTTCTAATTGTTTCTTTTGGTAATCTTTCCATAAACTCTTGCGCTAATTGACTTTCTTCAGCAGCTATTTTATTACCACCAATTCCTTTTTGTCTATTATAAAGTTTACCAAATTCTCGCTTAACTGAATCCATGATTTCATTAAAAGATTGTTTAAGTGTTTCTCCTTTTCTTATGAAAAACCTTGAATTATTCCGTTCTCTAGCTTTCTTCATTGCTTTAAGTGCTCTTCCAGCTTTATTGGTTGATTTTATAAGTTTACCCTTACTTGCTAATGCACCAATCCCCAATGTTGCACTAAGCCCAACAGTTGCGGCAATAGCTTCATTTAATGGACCACCAAAACCAGACGCTCTAATGGAATCACCAAATTCACCAAGTTTTTCTCCAGTAAGTCCTTTCACTAAATCACCAGGAACTTCTCCCGGTTCGCCCCTTTGAAGAGCTAATAAAGGATTTGCTAATGCAGCTTCTCCTCTTTGAAGTATTCCGCCCCCAGCCTGAAGTACTGTTTGTCCTATTTTCTTAAAAACTTCTCCCCCAATTCCAGCTCCTGCTGCTTGTGTAACTTTACGAACAGGGCTTCCAGCCTTCTCAAACGATAATGGTTCTTGGAATGTTTTTGGTGCTTGACTTAACAAATCCGTCCTTCCAGCAATTCTCTGTTCAGTTTCTTCCACTCTCGGTGCACCTGGAATATTTCTTGCTGGAGTATCATCAGTGGTCACCAATAACTTTGTTCCGTCTTCTAATGTTATTTTAAATTTACCCATTATTTCATCACCTCAATAGCGGTAATCTTTTTACCTTGCAATATTCCACCAACAACTAAATTATCTTCACCAAATTTAGTTTCTTGTTGTAACCTTTGCACTGTTTCTTTCTTTAACAATCCTGGTTCAATCTCAAATATTTGCTGAATATTTGAAGAAACAAATTGATTCTCGAAATCTTCTAATGCTTTAGGTAAAATAATATCTATAACATTGTCCTGTTGTTCTTTTGTTAAATTATTCCATGCTTTTTTTCTAGCACCAATTCCTTTAATATTCTTAAATGCATCAATATATTCCCATGGACTTGCGGCCATATCAGTTGAAATACTATTGACATAAGAATCAGCCGTAGTTTGAATAGCACTTTCTATTGTTGATCTTATATTAATTCCGGTCTTTTTAAATAAATTAACTATTCTTACTGCCCTGGCTCCTGGTATAGCATTAGCACCAATGGCAGCAGCAACTTCAATCAAGCCTCCTTTAAAACCTTCGACAAATTCATTGGCTCTTGTTACTCCCAGAACCTCACTAATTGTTCCGCCAATTAATCCAGGTTTAATTCCGGGTACAATTTTCTGAGTTCTTTTAGCAACATCAACAAAAGACCTTAAGGAATTCCCAAGTTTTAACTTTGCACTTCTTAGATTAACCTGTCTTTTTGAAACATCTTTTACATCTTGCGCTTCAAGTTGTTTCTGAGCCCCAAACTCTATATCTTCTTTCTTTATTGCTCTTCTGCCTTCAGGAGTTAAACCCTTAAGAGTATACTCTCTTATTTTTTTATTAATTTCTTCAGCTTGCGCTTTTGGACTCATTGGATACTTGGTTCCGGATACCCCCGTTGTTGGCGGCGATGGTTGTTGTATAGGCAATGTTGGCGCTGCGGTTTGCCCTCCGCCTGCCATTCCGCCGATTGCGCTTGGTTGCTGTTCGCTTATAGATGCTGTTGGGGGTGCGGGGGTACCCCCCGCTGTAGAACTAGCGTCACCCGGAAGTGGACCAATCATATTAACAATATCACGCGGGTCGTACCCCTGACCGATCAGAGCAACAAACTGAGCATTATAGTTTGAAGCAGTATCACTCTTTGATTCAAACTGTTGTTTGAACCCTTCTTTCTCAATATCTCGTTTGTGCTGAAGGGTCGCGTCATTAAATGCTTTTTTAAGATTTAGAAATTTAGATAATACACCAAATTCAGCCATTATGCTACCCTCCCGGCTCCTTGTGGAACTCCTTGTGGAGCTGGCTGTGATTGGGTGGGAGCACCGCCCCCTGTCCCTGCACCTGCGAGTTGCTCACCCGAGATTACCTTACCTTCAAGGATAATCCCGGCAAGTCCTAGTTTTATTATTAAGTCTTGTATTAGTTCAGGCTGTTGTTTCAAGATTTCTAGCAATGTTTGGAACGGTAGGTTAAGACCTGCCTGAACAGCCGCTTGAGGCCACATAGATGCTAGTTTGGTTATGTCTAAGTACCCATTCTGGTCAGTAGCTTGAGGGATTATCTGTTCTAATACATTTACAATCTTCTGTATATCAGCACCTTGAACCTGACCGGGCATGACTTCGGGGATTCCCTGAAACGGTGAAAGTTCTCCGCCCTGTGGTTGTCCACCCGCTATTTGTTGTACTCTGTTTGCCATTGTATTCTCCTTTATGCTGTTCCGAATCCAGCTGATAAGATTTGGGCCATTATGTTTTGGAAGGCTTCGAAATTTTCATTTTCAAGTGAACGTTTTAGTTCTTCTTCTTGACCTATTACTTGAGCTATTTCAAAAGCCAATTTACTATCAAATTCATTCTTAGCAAGTGATTGGGAAAGACCGTATTGTTTAGCCTGAATAGCATCACCGAGTGCTCGATTTCTTACATCCTGCTCGGCAAACTCAAGACTCTCAGCACGGTTCTTTTCTATATCCCCTAACTGACGCTGAATATCACTTGATGTTTGAACACTTGTACCAAATGAAGCAGCACGTTGTTTCAAATCAATAACTTGTTTGTCGAAAGATTCATTGATACGAGAGAATGTTCTATCACTTTCGAATGTAAAATCTTTCATTAAGTCTTCAAGCGGTGTATCCACTAACCTTACAAGTTCAGCACCAGTTGCTTGAGGTAATCCAACATCTGAACCAAGAATATCTCGAAGACGATTAGTGGTACGCTCAACATCTAAAGTTACTGGCGGACGTTCTTGAAGTTGTCCTGCTAACATTCCAAGACCAGCTTCTTTCCCGGCTTGATTCATTCTAGTAATCAATGATCCTTTAGGCCCAGCAGTTCCACCTGCAATGTTTCCTAAATCAAACCTACTTTGTCCAGTTCCAACAATACCTTCACCAGTTGCGTAATTAACTTGTCCACCAAAATTTCCTGACCCGGCAATACCACCAGCTAACTTTTGAGCACCTTGAACACCTGGGACTGTTACGCTAGATATTCCCGCAGGAGTTGACATACCTGTTACTGTCCCCCCTGCAACTGGAGGTACATTAGAAGGTAATCCAGCAACACGTCCAGCAGGTTGACCAACAGCACTAGCACCACCTGATGCAACACTACGAAATCCACCTGCTAACTGACTACCAATAGAGCCACCTGCAGCTTGAGCGCCGGAACCAAACAATCCAGCAGCACTTCCACCAGCACCACCCATAAGTCCACCAAGAAGTGCACCTTTAACACCACCTTTGGCCCCGCCGACACCCGCACCTATCATAGTACCAGCAACAGTTAACCCTTGAAGTCCACTAACCCAAGCGCCTACAGTAGATAATCCCGGAATTGCGCCAATAGCGGTACCTAAAGCACCACCAACAAAAGAACCAACAGTAGCTATGGCAGTACCAACAGCACCAACGGCATTGAAAATAATAGTTCCAATAGCACCAACAATTCCAGACCCCACAATCTTCTTCGCCTCGGCATAAGATACAGGAGTCCCCATAGGTTTCTTGGCAAGAACGTAACCTGAGTATTTAAGTTCAGGCATGACTTCTTTATCTTTTATAATAACAAAATGGTCAGGACTGTTCGCATGAAAGATTGCGGGACGTTGAACTAATGTCAACTTATCCTGTGAAACTTTGAATACAAAGAGTCTAGTCCCATTCTCCTTTGCCATCTGAAGAAGGGTAAACGCTGATGTCTGACTTATTTCTTTAACTTGGTTTAAGGCTTCCAACCCGCAACACGTTATCATATTATGACTCCTTTAACTTATTTAAAAATGGATGACCTTTGGCGTAATTGTACCAACGAACTTCCTTAACTTTATCCCTCATTCCAAGTTCTTCGAGTTTGCGTTTAACCCCAAACATACTTGCATTTCTTTCCAGAACACACATGGTTATATATAAAATGTTTCCATCATGAATTTTCTCAGGCAACGTCCACCTGAGTTTGTTGAGTTTAACAAAATCTTCTTCATTAATCTGAACCCAACTGCACATTCCCATCAACGACTTATCTTTTAAAACAATAACTTGATTCTCGTCCATCAACCGTTTGAAATAGTTGATGAAGTTTTCTTTGTGATACCAGATAGACTTTTCTATTATCTGACCTTTATCAACACGGTGAAGGTTATAGTGTACTAGATAAAGAAGTTCAGCAAGTGAAACATCGGTATCTTGTATCAAGTTAAATTTACGTAATGCCATCCATCTCCGGGGAAATAGATATATATTCTATATGCCCCGCCTCCACTGTTATAAGCGCGTATCTCGACGTCGCTTGGTGCATCAGATGGTACTGAACTAACTACTTTGAATCCTATATTCCCTAAGTTCCATAACGAAATGATTTCCGATACGAATTCCTTAAGGTTCCTATCTCTTGTTTTAATAAAATAATCGTCGAGCTTTGTCATTACTTTCCACCGCCGATTGGTCGGCTTATAAACTCAAGTGACCATAACTTAAACGCTGCTAATATTGAGTCGTCTGAAATTTTAAGCTGGATTAAATTGTCAACTCTATCTGGACTATAATTATATGAGTTTGAACTTACACCCAATGTTTTATCAGTCCACGAAGTTTCCCAGTCCGCCCTCCAACTTATGATCGGCGTTGCGACTACACTATCAGTTACAATATCAAGCTCATCAATCTTGTTAAGTATGGTTGACTTCCCTATCTTCGGTGAAACCCAGTATGCGTCAATAGCAGTACCATTATCACTATTAGTACTATTAAGAAGAGATACAAGTCCGTCCGAAACGCCCTGAACATATACAACTCGCTGACCGTTCCCGTTATCACATACATCTGCCGAGCGGAAAATTCTGTTACTGAACCCCCAGAAACTATCGTTAACGTAATCATAGATGATGGAGTCGGTAACTTCCGTCGCTGTACCGAGCGGGACAAATAACTCTATCCACCCCAAGTCCTGATGGTTTATAGAATACGCTTTATTAAGAGCAGCAGCATTGATGTTGGTTGTATAGAAACTTGACAGACCGTTATTCACTGAGATTCTATCACTAATAGATGTTGAAGACCCGCCATCAAAGATGTATATCTTCCGGTCAGTCCCAAGAAAGAATACCTGTTCACCATCAGCAGTATCAAAGTTGACTACTGAACGTGGTGAAGCTGTACCTACTGTCTTCTTAATCTCTTTAATATCAACTAACGGGGTTGAACCAGTATATGTAAACCTGTGCATACTCCATTTTTTCGTGACATACATCTTATCATTTAAGAGAAACGAACCTGTAAGCCCTATATCTCCGGCAGTAATAAGGGTATCTGAACCACTGGTCAACCCATCCCAACTATCATATGTCCCTACTACTGACCGCTGAATAACATCAGAGTTGTCCGTGACTAACCCAGTATCTTTTTGTGTTATAGCAACATGGTCAACGTAATAACTCCCTAAAGCAAGAGCAAGAAACTTTACTTTAATCTCAGTCGCAGCACTAACTGGAGTGAATGAAAATGTTTCGTAGAAGAACGCTGTTGAACCAGTAGCATGAAGAACATCGCTATCGTAGGTTGACGTTCCGTCAGTAATTCTCCATTGGTATGATGTTGAGGCAGCAGTTTTTACCCATGCTCCCAACACAGAAGGTTGACCTGCTATGCCGGAACCGGAAGTTAAAGTTTGAACAAGCGTCCCGCCAAGGGATGCAATATTGTTTGTGACTATTGTAGAATAAAGGTCTGTTTTAATCTTTCCTGTATCAGCACTTTCTTGAATTGCAGTTGTATAATTCTCAGTCCCAACCCCGTCTGAATATATAGCTTCAACCTCATCAACTGTTAATGCTTTCTTGTAATAACGGAAATCATCTAGTTTCCCGTCGAAGAACAACGCATCTCCACCACCTGCAGAACTTATACAAGCAAGTCGTCCTGTATTAATGGTTCCCGTACTTGCTGTAATCGCAGCACACCAAGCTCCTTTGTCAGTACTGTTATTCCAACTTAACGTAACATCTACTGCATTAAGGTATATCTTAAGAGCACTTCCGTCTTGAACATAAGCTAAATGTTGTCGAGAAGAAAGTGAAATTCCAGATGCGGGAACAGCTTTTAAAGCTACAGTTGATGCTGTAGGGTCAATAACTATCTTACCATCTGCGGTAGTATAAAGTTGACCATCAGAACTTAATTCTGAAATTGAGAAAACCACATCATCTTCAGCCATAACATCAGGTGTAATCCAGTAACAAATTGAACCCGCAGTATCATCGGCAATAGCAGTAGCAACACCATTAGCATTAATAAGATGGCTGCTTGCAGAGGTAAAAGAAAGACTCTTGAATATACCTTCTGTGACGGACAATAAAGATGTATTTACAGACGCAGTACCGTCATGAGCAGTTGACCCAACATCATCTATGGCGGTATTTGCAGCGTTGTCATTACACTTATAATGAGTATAAGGTTGAGTAGGGTATATACTCCAGTTAGTTGGCGGCCCTGCTGACCCGGCATCCCAGGTTGTGAAGTTCCCGTTTGTGATATAGTTAGTAACTGCTAAATTATCTGAAATGTAAAGGTAATCAAGATACCAGTCAACTGGGCTATCAGTATCTTTGCCAATCAAATCAATCTGTCCGTCATTCCCGGCGCTGACATTTGAGCAGTCGTACTGAAGACCTTGGGCTACACTATTCCTATAAATATCAACCCGTGCGGATGTTAAAGAACTCGCTGTTATTATAAACTTCCATTCCCGCCACACATCATCTGCAATTATATTAACATTAACTTCGTTCCAAGTTGTTCCATCGTAAATCTCTAACCCATCATCAGAAAATCTTACACGGAAAAGTATAATCCCGTTATCCACAGCTATTTCAGCATAGTTTCCACCTGCAGCTGATTCCATAACATCAAAGTAAGTCTTGACTTCAAGGGCAAAGTTATCAGGTAACATTCCTACATTCTTTGTTCGTTTAGCAAGGTCACCATTGGCTGGGGCGCTGAATCTAAATGTGCTGTTAGTTTGGAATGTTCCTTGAGTTGACGCACCCGTTCCCGTATCATTATCAGTCCATGTTGTTATTGAAGAACACTCTTCTGTCTTGCTTTTTCCACTTCCTAAGTTCAATATCCAAACATGAGTTTTCCATACTTGAGGGTATTTACCTTGTGGAACTGTACCGCTACCATTGTAGTCAAGATTAAAATGACTTGCGTCTGAGACAACCATTCGCTGTGGTTTATCACGGGATTCAGTTGTCATAATGAGAGTACCTTGATACGTCACAAAGTGCATGATATCATTAGAGAACACTGTACCGTTATTCGCGTCTTCACTTAATGTATCCCATGTGCCATCCCACGCCGTACCTGAAATATCCATCTTCTTAAGACCTGAACCAAATAGGGTAACAAGAAGTTGCGATGTTGCGGACTTCACCCAATTATATATTCCATTACCCGCAGGATTTCCGGTGAGCGTAGATACAGTAAGTTTTTTAAATCCTAATCGTTTCCTGAGATACTTACCTTCGGCGTACACGTCTTGGCAATTCGGGGAAAACTTCGGGTCAAGTTCAGTTACAGCCGCACGAGTAAACAGTCCACCGCTGAAATCATTTAGTTTAGTACTGGTACGATCTTTTCCGCCTTTCAACGTACACCGTTCTTTCTAAGTCCATTCATACGTTTAACTCTTTGACTTAACCTGCGTTTGGATTCAACAGAAAGGTCTAGGCCTACAGCATTGTTATAGAACCCTAACCATTTCTCAGCCTGAACACAGTCAGGGTCAACAAGCGCCGCAGTGCGGTAAAGAATAGCATCGTCGAATCGTGCAGGCCACTTACTTATTTCTGCAATAGTATATTCCTGATCCCCGGCTGATGCTCCTGCAAAAGTTGAGTCAAGGGTTAAAGAAGACGCATCCTCGACTGATTTAACCTTGTACCATACAGAAGAAGACCCCGTACCATCAGCATCGTTGCGGAAGTAATAAGTATTGGTTCCCGTTGTAATACTAACACTCCATGTAGTTACACCTTCAGTGGCAGTAACAGCAGTCGAGTTTGACAATGATACGTAAGCTGTAGTGTATTCTGATAAAGTTGTGAGTTCGGGAATATATGAATACCCTAAATTCTCAGCGGCATCAGGGCCAGAGATTACACGAAGGTAAGGTGTTTCGCTTTCCCACTCAACATTGTAGGCATACAGTTGTCCGATAACTCCATTTGTGTTCTGATCAAACTTACTGTCATCCCACGGGGTCAAGAATATCTTGGCCTTGTTAATCCATTTGTAGACCACTTGAGGTATATTTTCTTGGTCTTCCACCATATATGCGAAATCGGATGCGAGAGAATAACGGTCTTGGAAGAGAATATAGGAAAGCCCTGAACCTGAAGAACCTGTCCATGTAAGGGAATTGTTGTATGTAACCCCAGTTGCAGCTGTATAGGTCACGCGGAACATCTCACTTCCATTGCTAACTCTTAACCAGTTGTTTGTGTTAGCCGAAGTCCAAGTGGTTCCTAACCCGATAACACCAGCTGTTCCTGTTCCCACAGTCACAGTTCCTACAGTATAGTCTGCCTGAGTAACAATAAACGCTTCTTTCTTTATATATCTTTCGGGAAGAACTGTGGCAAGATCATTGAGGTATACCTGGTTTGCAAACCCAAGATACTTACCTTCTTGGTCAGCCGCAGATTCACGTACAAGTTCAAACTGTGCGGCTTCTATAATTTCACTTATCGGTCTGCGTCCGTTTACTGGCATTTTATACTCCTCATTTATCTAACCTATTAGTAACCTAACCTTGATACTATCTGGTAATATAGTAATTATCCTTTTGTAATTGATACATATACCAATCGGGCCACTATCCCGATAAGTGCCAAAACTACAACTTTACCCCATCCCCACATCATATATACCATAGCACAAAGACCGACTTTTCCGTTTCCGTTCATCAACTTCAAAATCTGCTTAATATCGGCTTGCATTTCATCTAATAGCTGTTCATTCACCAGATGTCCCCCTTTACTTTACGGATCGCATCTTCAACGACTATTTCCTTACCACACTTTCTACACGCAACAACTTCGACCTTCAAGTCTTTAAGGCCCCTTGAACACCCGCAATACGGACACTTTATGAGATCGTTTCTACTCACCGTCTACCGGAACTTCTTGTCTTTGCACACCCGCCACGACCTCTGTTTACTCGTCTACCTCTACCCGATCCATTTCGTCTTGGTACGCCTCTAGCCATTATGTCCTCCTATTTAGTTATACCTAAATTCATTTACATTTCTTCCCATTTAATAACGTTAAAAACCATATTGCATCCAAGATCAGTTTCGTAATCAACTTTCTCGAATTTGCCCGTCAGGTTGTAAAAGCCCTTTTTAAGCGTCTTATCCTCTAGTTGTTCGTGTACCCAATGAACTGTTTTACCTTCATGGAATGGATAACTGCAAACCTCACATCCAATAACACATCCGATTAATGTTGCTAAAATAACATATTTCATCAATGTACTGGTATAGTCCTTCTTGCTGCCGCCGCGGCTAAAGGTTCAAAACTTGCAATAAGACAAACCCAATTTTGAGTACTACCTATTGTATGATCTGACGCATCTGTACCAGAACTTGATTTCCATTGAGTATGAACAGGCATGTGAGATGTCCCGTCTGGAAAATCTATTAATTCTGTCCATCCGCTACCCTCAGTCTGTGCTATATTAGCTCCATCATGTGACTGTGTACCAAAGAATAACTCTGTATTCGCGCCCGAAGCAGTTATATTTCCAGAATTAGGTGCTGTGTTTTGTCCGGTAGCTGAAGCGTTTTGACTAAGAACACTTGATGTCGCATTTCCAGTAAATTCATGGATACCCATAGCATAATCACCCTGACCGCCGCCGTTGGTAACAACAAAAGAACCGCTTGCAGTTGAGGCGATTGCATAAAAAATCCCGACATTAACTCCCGCATTATCGTCATATACTGCTCTTGTATAAGAATTGCTCTGATTATCACTGATATCATTTGCCCCAATCGCACCTTCCCATATAGAAAGAACGACAACAATAAGACTATTTACATCAGGAGTAGAATCAAAAGTAGCAGTATTATTATCTGAAACTTTATTCTGCTCTGCTACCCACGCGCCAAAACAAGGGGTTGTAAAGAGCAGAAAGAATATGATTAGAAATATTTTCATCAATCTACCCAATTTCCGGTAAAGCAGATCGACACCCAAGTCGGAGTGTTCGTCACACTTGTAATGATAAGATCGAGTTCCTCCCCGGCGGCAACTGTTGTGTCCCCGTCGAGGGATATGTCCTCGGCTTCACCCGCCGCAGGGGCGATATCTGTTTGACTTACGTCCGCCGGGCTTCCATCATCAACCTGTAGGTCGAAACTAACTGTTTGGTCTGACTCTCCCCATATCTCGGTGATTAGGAAGTCGTTGGCTGTCTTATTCGCCCATATACTGTTGAAATCGTCTGTCGCAACAGGGTCTTCAAACCATATACATTTCGTATCGGTCTGGTCAGCGTCGGCTATCTGCGTATGCGTAATAATATCAGCGGCTATTTCAGTCGCAGTATTGATTGCCCCTGCAGGCAGGTCTATTGACGTTGTAATTATAGGGGTTGTGAGGTTCCATGAAGTAACCGCAACACTGTCGTCTATCGTACAAGCATCCTCACCCGCGCAGGTAAACTCTCCGAAATCTTCGCTTTGCAAATCCTCATCCCCGATTAACCCCGTAGCTGTAAATGCTGTAGTAAAGGTCGGGGAATCGAGAGTAGCATAAGCGGGGTGGGTATGCCCGCCCATACAAACCTTATCAGCCGCACAAGCCCCTGTATTATCTTCGTCAGAACAAGCCGTTGCGAAGTTAGCACTAGAGAAATCGTCTGCCGATACGGTCATAATATTTAAGGCGTCCATAGCCGTTTCTAACTCAGCTTCGGTATTCACCGTACATTGAACCGCTGAACCGTCATTAGTACACATATCACCCGTTGTAAGTGTGCCAACTTCATCGTTATCCCCTGTATTAGCCCCGGAAACAGAAGAAGCACCCTTGCCTATCGTCAACACGCTATCGTTATCTGCGTGAGCCGTTAAGGTAAGCGTTCCTGTATTTACCGTTAGGGCTGTGGTCAACGTGGCATTTGTTACTGTCGCTGCATTACCCGTACAGGTGCTTGAGGTCAACGTATCCGATACCTCTGCATCTGTTAAAGCTATCGTTTCGCAAGTAAAGGTGTTCGGAGCAGCATCAGTATATTCAATCTTTTCATTAGCAGCACAAGCTGTTATACCTATATAAGCCCCTACATTTGCGCCAGTACCTACAAAGATTTCGTTTGATGCAGCATTAGTAGCAACAGTTTCAAGATCATTGGTTTCTGCATCAGCAGCAGCTAACAAATCCGTTGAGGCTGCCCCGTTATAGAAATTTAGATTAGTCCCATTCCACCAGAAATCCCCATCAACAGGCGTTCCATTAGCAGTGTCGCCTGTAAACCTCATGTGCGAGCCTGACGCATGATCAGCGAATATCTCTAAAGCTGCTCCTGCTCCGTCATGTTGGATTTCTAAGGTTGGTTCGGTTGAGCTTGCATTATCTTGCTCAAAGAATACTAGTGGTGAATTTATTTGAACAACGTTAGAACGAACATAAAAACTATAACTTGATGCCGCTAATATACCCAGTTGATTAATATATAACCCATCACCCACTCCACGATTGATAATATATGCCGCTCTTTGAGTAGAGCCGCCAAACTGGTCAATCTCAAAAAGAATATCATTGGTTTGAGCAACTGTGGAAAGAAGATATATCCCATGTTTTGTACTTGCTAATACTCCGTCTTGGTGAATGTATAACCCATGATTTATATGGTCATTATCTACTTCTAAAACAGTTTCATTGGCGTCTGAATTAATGTCAACTAACCCATTGAAAGTAGGCGCAGTCGATGGAGATTTAGCATCTATCTGCCCCTGTATTGCTGATGTAACACCTTTGAGGTAAATCAACTCTGCAAGACTTGGATATGTTGCTACGGCTCCTGAAGTAAGGTTCTTAGAAGCGTCTGTTATGACAATTTCGGAAGCGGTCAGCCCTACGATATTAATTAACCCAGCATTACTTATCGACATTCTTGCCGTTGGAGTTGCTTCCCCGTCAAGAGCCGTAGCAAATATTAATTCTGTCGGTAAATCGTTATTCCCCGCCACTCCATTAATTACGGCTCGGATATAAGCCCCAATGTTTAAATCGTTATCTGTATCATCCCATCCCATAAATGCTATCTGTCCTAAAATATCATCATCAACAACTTGAGTCGGGGAACCATGCGTACCCCTTGCTCTAACAATAGCTACCGTTGAGGAATGAGTATCAGAGGCTCTGTCCATGTATGATATATAAGTATCCGCAACATCATCACCGTATACGCCAAACTGAATAGATTTAGTTACTCCATTAACACTTATGGTTGGATGTAAATTTGAACCAACCGCTAAAGCACCATATATTTCAGTATCGCCATCTTGCATTATTGAAAAGACCGTTCCCCCCGCATCTTGACACCTGAAATAATCAGCAAGAACTTGGTCGTCATCTACGCTATAATTAAGGTCTAATAAATACATCTGGTTTGCTACGTCAGCATCAGAATCATTTATCGTAAAGAAAGAACCCGCCGCATCATAAGCAGTAGTAAGGAGAATATTCTCAGAGGCATGGTCAAAGTCTATTGTTGTTAATCCGTCATTGTCAGGGTCGCCTATATCATCCCAAGCGGTTGCACCACCACTGTCCTGATCTACTCCACAACTAAAAGAATTTGTAGTGGTATCATAAAGAAGTTTATCTGTTCCAGCAGTATCACAATCCGGCACCGATTTATAAACAACTGTATTCGTAGTTGTACCAACTGGAATTTCATCATCTGCAATACCAGTAGTAATTGTTTCAAGATTATTTACCTCTGTTGCTCCGGCTGCGACATAAGATGCTGTCCCATCATTATTATTAGTTAGAGTCGTATTGGGTACTTTAAGTTTATACGCCGCAACACTGGGGTCACCATCCTCTTCCTCTATAAGAAGAAGTGGGCCTTGAGAATAAGCGGTTGTACTGCAAAATAGAACAGTTGTACTGCAAAATAGAAGAAAGGTAAGTATGTATGGTAATTTTTTCATCGAAAGTATGTCACCGTTATCTGAGCAAGTGTGCCACTGCTCACTGAAGTTGTTCTAAAGTTTCTAATTGCATCAAAACTCTTAAGTTCAAACTGCATAAACGCAGTCATCTTGTGGCCTACAGTGCTTGAAGCCGTAACCGTACTTGTTTGGACATAACTAATTATTGGCCCAGCATCAACTGATACATTCGCCCATTTCACAGGAAGTCCACCTGACGCGGGACGATAAGTTGTGGTTGTCAACCCAACAGTAGCATCAGCACTTGTTACTGTTAGAGTTTCCATCGCATAGGGTTCCATATTATTCTCCTAAGATTTCGTTCAGTATATCGAGCTTGGCTTGAGATTTAACATCAAGGTTATCCTCACGGTCTGATTTAAGGTACTCTTTATGAATCTCATCACGTTTAGCAATGATTTCCTCGGTGTTCATACCTTTCTCTCTAGACTCTTTAACCTGCTCAAGTTCCGCAATTCGTTTGAGTAAGTTCGCTATAATACTCGACTTTTCAGTATCGCCAACCAGTACTCGTATTTTGTTCTCAACAAGTTTGACAACTCCAACAAGTTTGTCATCAACTCCTGAATCCATAACTTCAATGCGATCCTTAACACTATCATTGAGTTTCTTAACCCTATCTCTAACATTATGAATTTGGTCGCCAATATATGTATGAGCTTCATCATTCTCCGTCTTTCTGTTGGAAAGCATACTGTTAACAACAATAAGAGTATTCCGAATTTCCCGAATATCCTTTGAATAATCTTTCTGTTTCCACCACATTAGTGTATCTCCTTTATGAAAAAGATTATTTTGAAGGTATCGCTTTGGCTTAAATTGGAAATGAGGACTGTTAATTTGGCCTGAGTATCCGTTCCCAATGCAAGCCCTTCTTTATCATCAAGACGACCCGTGTGGGTTCTATCGTAAATCTCATCTGCGGATTTATCAACAATCCGTAACCGCCAAGATGTATCGTTCTTGGAAGGCTGAACTATAAGATGTTGGAGTAATCCCCGCATCTTTTCAGTATTGAACTGTCCAGAACTTCCCTTAATCTTGATAATGTGCTTTTTCTTGTCGAAAAGCATTATTTTGGGATTGCGGTAATTACTTGGATAGTTGTAAGTCCCACAGTCAGTATTTTCCGTAACCCGCTATAAGTCTGGTCGCCCATACTGAACTCCTGAGTCAACTGTCCTCTGTTGCCTGATGCAAGAGCTATAGTTTCGGCATAAAGAATTATATCTGCGGAATTAGATGTTGAAATAGAAACTGATCCGGCAGATGCCGTATTCCAAGTTACCCTGATTTTGTGGATTGGGACTGGGCTGTTAGTCACAAGACCATCCGTTGTGTCGAGCGCCCAAACTTTTCCTGTTAAAAGATTTGCCATTATTTCCTACTCCTTTTTTTCCTCTTCTTTAAACTCGATGGGATACTCCACCCAACATTCGCTTTTTTCTTTTCTATCTTTTTTACTTTAAACTTCTCAATTTTCTTCACGGGTTCTGTCCGAATTTCCACGAACCGCTGTTTTGGCGCCAACGTTTTTGCTGGTGCTTTTTTTGTTATAGACGCTGTTTTTGTCGCCGCTTTTTGGCGACCTTCTTTCCTCACCCTTGCTTTGACATTATCAACATCATTGTCATTACGTTTGAACATTATGCCCTTCCTTTTCTGATGGGGCGAAATCTTTCAACATCACCCGCGTGTGGATTGTCTGGATCAAGATGCCTCATGATATTCTTGAACTCCTTCACATACTTCTCATTCTTCTTATTCCATGCGACATTACGATTAACACTATTTAAGTTCGCCATTCTGCTTTCATCAACAACGGTTTTGATTGTCCCATTAACTTCAAACTGTTTAACCGGATGAAGTTCATCACGGGACAACATTCCAACTTTAAACATATCTTTCAACTCTTTTGCCCGTTTCCACATTTTACTTTTTGTAATACCATCAAGGGTTTCAGGCATAGTGTTATCCATTGACCGTTTATAATCACGATAATTCTTCATTGCATCACCCTGGTTAATTCTACCCTTGTACTCCGCACCAGTTTTATCTTTCTCCTCCTTAACCCTATCAGCCATTTCTCGGCGTGCAACAGGTTTGGCAACTTTACGGTCAACTTGATGCTTGAAAGTCGTATCACTGTTTTTTGTAAATATTATCATTTCAAGAACCTATATGATGGTTTACCACCCATAAGCGCAGGATTCTTCATATGAGTGTACTCATTATTGTCCAAAATGTTCCCGTCAATATTAACAAGGTTATGGCAGTATTCACAACGGTATTGATAACATTGTGGGGAAACGGATTGTATAAATTTGAGTTTAGGTTTATGCGCCCCGTCAAAAGGTTGATTACTCGGGCATAACCCATAAGGACACGGCATTTCATGAAACCACTTTTTAACCTTACTTACATCTTTAGAGAACCATTTGAGCATTTTCTTACCTTTATATATCCAAGTTTAATAGCTTTAACTGCCTCAATAATTCCAAATGAATCTCCCGGTTCCATTTCATCCATACATACGTCTATTGGCATATGTTTATCAATTCCTTGTTCATGGAATATAATTTTAAGTAAGTCAACTCGTTGTTTTGCAAGTGCTACGATTGCAAATTCCCGAGGCCCATGTTTAATTGCCATTTCTGTATAATAAAGTGATTTTTCCCAACTGGTCATCACGCTAAAATACGCCGCTATGTTTACCAAGCAGAGGAATGAATATTTTTCAAGAAACAACCCTTTTTCAAACAACTTCTTAGCTTCAAGGTGTTTTCCAATATGAAGGTATCGTTCTCCAAGGTTTGCGTAGTTGCTGATACAATCTGGATGATCTTTTATTCCGTGGATGTAAAGTTGTGATATTGTACTGAACGCCGGAATATAGTTCATTGTCTTGTATGCGTAAAGCAGGCATACAATCATAAGAATTATTGGGTTCTGACATAACGGGGCCAGAATTAATGCTATTCCAACATTGGGAAGGTATGTGTAGCGTTCTGCAATAAACTGGCCCAAAATCTTAAACTGGGAGAAAGGACCAATAGTAACAAAAAACCAAACAACGCCCAAAGGCGACAAATGCCAACCAACAACCGAAAAGACCAAAATCGTTAGTAAAGAAAACCAAAACTCACCGTCAGCCGACTCCAACCGAGCACGGACGCCCTTCTCCTTCATGTATCCGAACCCGTACTGCCGAAAAAAGGCAAGTTTATTGGGAAACAAGCATAAACGAATGTAATAAGCGACAACCTTGGTCATTAAGAAGATTTTACGCCAAGTAGTCGTATCTTTCTTCCCCATGTTTCTTATTTTATACCCTGTGCGGAATCTGTGGCCGAATAGGTAAAATACTAGGGGCCAGAATAAGATTAATCCCCAGTATGAGCTTATTGGTAGTAAGAATAAGAACGGAAGCCCAACACAAATTATTGTTGACCCAAGTGCTGCTGTGAAGAATACAGTTGAAACCAATGCTCCTGCAATGTTAGCAAATGGAAGGAAACTGAATGTAATCGGGAATTGGTGTATGAAAAAGAACGAGGTTAATGCTAGAAATGTTGTGAATGAGTAGTACCCACCAGTTTTCCATGCTGCACCATTAACGCTCAATGGGTTAATGAGGAAAAGTAATGAAGGTATCGGCCCGAACAGTATATAGAGTAACCAAACATTAAGTGCGTGAGTGATTACTGGGAGGAAATTCCGCCAAGGATTAGGCCGTGCTGAGTAGAACTCAGGTGGTGGTGAACTTCGCGGGACAACGTAAAGGTAATCCCAACGCCTGACAATATCATCAATGATGTAATGGAAACCCCAAACTCTCCAATACAGCACCGCTATTAAAATCATTAGTAAGGTTAGAACCATGTCTTCTCCTTGCCAGAAATAGTTTTTACTTTTTTCTTATCCACCAAAAATTGTTGTAATAATTAGGTATCCCGAATCGTTCATTTACGGCTTTCGTGACACCATGATGAATGTCGTTTACCATGTCCTGCTCTATATACTTCTCATCATAATTCTTATTATTGTAATCATGTCCTGCGAGTATCCCTTTATTCTTGATCTTGGGATACCATAATTCTATATCTTTTTTAACACAACTGTACCGATGGTCTGCGTCAATCCAGAACCAATCAAATGTGTTATCTTTTATTCTAACTGCTGCTTCTTCAGAACTCATCTGCATGAGGGTATAAATATCTTCATATTCATTCATTCTGTTGAGAAACTCATTTTTGATACGTCCGTCTATATCAGACTGAACTGCTCCCTTGCTACCCTTAAACCATTCAATAACAATAAACTTACCAGACTTATTTTTCCTTATCCACTTAGCAATAGTTAAAGTTGACGCCCCACGATCAGCACCGAGTTCACCAATAACAGGGTTCTTCTTGTTCTTAATTTGCTTAAGAATCTCGGTCAGATAATTCATTGTATTGATAACACTAATGTTTATTTCAACATCATAACCAACACGTTGACTTATTTGTTCACCAATCTTCTGAATTTCCTTAATTAATTTTTCTCTTTCATCTATAGTGATGATTTGAGAAAACTTATTACAGAGTACTTGAAGAGCTTCTCTCTCTTTTAATGTGAATGTATCAGTCATAAAAAGATGTAAGGGGGAACTTAATCCCCCTTTAATTATGCTACTGGTATTAGGTTTATCATAATTTCTGCTGAATTAACTGATGCTGTAACTGCGGAAGTAATGTGAATAAAACTTCCTTGTCCTAACGCTGTTGCGCCAATAGCTGTGTTAACTTGACCACCAGCATTTGATACAGATGCAACTGTTAAAGTTGTGACCGCAGCACCAGTACTTACACTTGTTGCTGTAACTCTGACTACTCTGTTAATACCTGTCGTTGCGCCTTGAATGTGTATGATTTCCGCAACACACTTAAAAGGTACTCTTAATGCCGCACCTGAATCATATAGTGATGAAGTAACCGCAACACTATATAAATCAACAACAGCAGTTCCACCAACAATGAAAGCAACTTTAGGCCCGTAAACACTTCCGTGTGCTGCCACAACAGTACCAGCTATACTTGCATCACCAGTAATAGTTGCGTTTCCATTAATAGTCGCACTTGCAGCAGTAAGTGTGTTTATCGAAGCATCTCCGCCAGTAATAATTCCATCGACGGCTCCGGTTGCTGTTGATAACGAAATACCATTGGGTAAATTAGTCCATGGCATAATAAAAACCTCCTTTAATCCTCTTCCACGGAATCGAACCGTGGTTTACCGCCACTAGAGGGTAGGGGGCAGTGGTTTAGACTACCCCCCGTTTACCCACATTTATACAAGCTGACCATAAATCCAGCGCCAGTCATCCCAGCCTGTTCCAACACGATAATAACCCAGATAAGAAGCTACTAAAGTATTAGAATCTTTGTCCTGGAAAAACTGAACTGGTTCACGGTTCCACCATAAGAGATATTCCTTCTGCATATCGAAATCTGACATAAACCAGTCAGTCGTATCAGTAAGTCTATCCCAAACAACTAACTTATATTTCCCTTGATGGAAATTAGAGTTGTTGTTAGCAGTATCAACTTTACCTTTGGTGTTAATAATTTCCCAACCCGTCTGTTCAAGTGCGCGAGGCACAATAATAGTGTCGGGGTTAACGGAAATCATTTCACCAATATCACCTCTAAACGCGTGCATAGCAATGCGGGTTGTTTCCACATTAGCTGCACTAAGTGCAGATGTTCCCTCGTTGCTCTGAGTAGATACACCAGATACGTTTGAAGCGTGATCGCTGGCACAAAGTTCTGCGCCATCGCCATCCGTAGGTTCAAAAGTGAACGCGAGGCTGTAAAGCTGTGCCCCAAGTTTTTCTCTTGACCTACTTGCTGCTGTAGCCATATTCTTCGGATACCTTGACATAATACGATAATTGTCATCCGCTGCAATCTTTCTTTGGATTTCAATTTTCTGAGCATACTCAGTAAACGTATAAGTCTTGTCGTATCCGGGAGTTGGATTTACTTCACCAATTTTGCCTGTAAATTCTTCGAAATCAGGCACCTGACCTGCTTCTGACGTCTTTTCAAAAGCGTTATTTGACTTTTGTACGTTAAACAAATCAGGGACCATTGCAGGCAAGACCATATACTTATCAAAATAGATTTTACGGAAATCTTGTTCCGTCAAATCCGGCCAATTAGCTGCTAGTTGAGGCATGGTTAAACTCCTTAATTTATTTATGCACTATTTTGCCAATAACTGTTCATGAAAAGAACTTTTCCGTACATTTTGAAGTTACTCAAAGCATCCAAACCATCATCAACCCATTGCCGCAGAGGGTGCATCGGGGCTTGGTCATGGACTCCATAATTATCCATTGTTGCGATAAGCTGGAGTACTAAACCAATACCACTTGTCCCGCCTGCAGAACGCAAGAATCTAGCGCTGGTGTCAATAATTGTAAGTTTATGACCCGGCGTAGTAGAACGAATTAACGAAGAATCGGTTGAGATATTCATTGCTGTTAATAAACCAATAGAACTTGAATCAATAACGTTTCCATTAAATCTTAAAGATTTAGAATACGTAGTTGCTGCTCCTGTACTATCAGTATCATGAGAATAAATAAATCCACCAACATTCTGACCATCAGGTTCACCCGTAACTGTAATATAGGTACCTGTTGATGCAGTAATGTTTTCCGTTATAGTATCGCTTACTGTCGCCGCAGCGGTAGTCGTGCTGTATAATGCCATATACAGTGCGTCTGAATTAACAATAGTAGGAAGCCAATCGTTACCTGCTGACCAAGTACGGTCAGCTATGTAATCCGATTGAATACGGAAAGATTTGGCGCTTGTCGCGTCATCTTGTCCGTCAGCAGGATCATCATAACCTTCTTTATTACCAATGTTCAAAACTCCCGCACAATTCGCGGCTACTGAAGCCGTGGTTACAACCGAAATAGTCATACTTCCAGCTGAACCAGTAGCTCCACCGACCACAAAAGCTCCTTTACGAAGCCCACTTGCAACCGTTGCGAGGTATACAGGTAAATTGGTAATAAAGGGTGTATTGCCACTAATGAGCTTGCTTAAGTACATTAGAATTCCCCTATTTGTTATTGTTTTTTACTAAAATCGGGCACACGTCCTTCTTCTGCGAACCCAGTATGGCTGCCGTCCCTGGCTTTAACATACTGTTCTGCATCTTTCCAAAGTCCACGTTTGATGCCCTTTTCAACGTGTTCTTTTTCCTCGTTGGACTTATACTTTACCTCGACGTTTGATGCGGGTGGCGGCAATCCATCTTGCACAACCTGGCCTTCGGTTACTTGCTGTTGCCGTGTTGAATCTGAGTTATTAACCACTTGTTGTCCTTTCTGACGAAGCCTTCGTTCCATTTCCGACATGATTAAAGTCGGTGCTTTTCTGTTAGTCTGGATTGTAGGGTCCTCATCAAAGATTGTTGCGAAGATTTTACCTTTCTCCGAGTTCGGATTAAATATCAGTTCCCCGTTTGCGTCTTTAAGACGGATGATCTTACCAGTTTCATCCTTCTTGGGCTGTCCACTTGTATCTAAATCAGGTAAGTACATATCGGGATGTTCGCCTTGAACAACCTTCCGTGATTCTACCTGAGATGTTTGAAATGTTTCTTTTTGTACTATTTTTTGACTGTTAGCGTGCTGTCTTAAATCAACTGCAAGAATTGGGTCGTCAATTGCGAGATTATCCCATTCCTCTTTATTTTTTGGTAAATTAACCGTACTGTATGGCTGAGTTACCTCTGGTTGAGCTTGCTGTTGCTGTTGTGGTATATCTGTCCGCTGAGTTTTGTACCGTTCAAGTTCAACTGTAATATTGTTAATCTTATTTTCAAACCCAGTAACTTTCTCCTGAAGCTCTCTGTTTTGGCGAAACGTTGAGTCCATGTTCGCCTGAGTAAGCGTACCCCATTTTATCGGGTCGGCTTCTCTGAGCTGGTTCCATTCATCTTTGTTCTTAGGGAGATTATCTGCCGAATAATCAGGTATATGTAAGTTCGGTTTACCGCTTTCTTGACCCTCTTTAATAGGTTCATCACTCATCTTCCTTCTCCTTTCTCTATCGCACAAACCATGTATAGTTTGATTGAATCGAGCGCCTAAAGTTTCTCAAACTCCCGTTGTGGAAGTTCAAGCATTGTTTTGATTAACTCAAGTTTTCCGGCAGTACTGGCTGAACGAATAGTATCACCTGTCCTACCCGCCAACTCCAGTTCCTCCTGCAGCCGGGTTTTGAGGCTGCTGTACCCCTGGCGATCCTCCAACACGAGGGCCTCAAATACTTTCCACCCCGGATGTGCTAGCAATTCCTGTAAAGCAATCTTTATTCTTCTTGATTCCATATTTCTTCTCCACTTTCTCAATTAGAACATTATGCTTTTTAATAAAATTACAATTTGCACACAATATCTGATACTTATTGCTAGTATCAGCTAAAACAGCTTTAAATCTTTTCATTGAACATGGAACTAATTTTCTATCATTATACCCATCATTATTTTTATGATCTATATGAAGTGCTCTTTTATCATCAAATCCACAAATAACACATTTGTGTCCGAGTTTATCAAATACTCTTTTTCGTAATTTTTGTCTTTGACCATTATCTCTAATATACTGATATGCCTTTGAACTTATGTTTTCATCATGCGGATATTGTCTTAATTCTTTTCTATTACATTGAACACATTGTTTACTTGTAGATGCTATTAAATTACCACAATTGGGACAAGGTTTTTTTGTTTTCCAATATTTTTCTTTATTGGGCATTAATATTTCCTTGTGGAACCTGTTGTTGAGGTTGGTTCTGATTTTCTATTCTAGGCCCCTGCATTAATCCTATTTGTGGAGGATTTAACTTACCTTGATTTTGAGACTGTCCAGCATTTCCACCTCCTTGATTCACAAGAGCTTGTTGTTGTATTGTTTCAGAATACGCCAATCTATGCTCTAAAATGTGTTCTGTTAGTATTCGTGAGGCGTTGGGAGTTAAACTTCTCCCCATTTCACGTTTAAACTCTGAATGTCCGTTCATATGTTGCACGTGATCGTCTTGAGGACTGATCTTGGGGTTCATCTCTTGAGAAACCATGATGTTCTCATCATCAACGTCGCCTTCGTTGACTCCCATATCGGGTTTGGGGCCAATATATTTCTCAATATCTTTCTTGTTGAGTGAACGAAGGTATCCGGCTTTAATTTCCCACATGAACGAAGGGTTGGTCTGAACTGTCGGGTCTTGGATGAATGTTTGGTAAATCAACTGGTCGGCTTGTTTCTCAAACGCAATATCTCCAGCAGTTAAATCAATCTCCATCATAGCGTCATACTGGCCTGCAATAGTTTCAGGTGATAACATTCCCCATACAGGGTTACCGTCTTTTCCAAGTACTCTTTTCTGAATATCAGGCGGCATATTCTCTTCATAAAGCTGACGAGTCATTGTGATAAGGTCACTGAAGATTCGTTGAACACGAGCTGCAAGGAGTCCGAACTTCTGTTCACCTTGAGCAATAACTGCAAGTGTTCCGCGCGCTGTAGGTCTTGATGCCGTTTCTCGACCAAGCATGGCGGGGGTAAGGAAAGTAAGTTTCTCAATCAAATCCATCACGATATTCTCTTCTTGAAACGATACTGTAAGCCGTCCTGCGTTGTAATTAGGGAAGAACACATCACGTTGCGGGTCATCAAGGGGGATACCCATACCAGGCCCGATTTCAAGAGTTTCGGGTTGCATCCCCGAACCTGCACGATAAAAGAAGAATGGAGCAATAACCATATTCCCAGCATCAATGCGTTGGTTATGGATAGCGTTCATTTCTTTGTGAAGATGTCGAACAAGTTCAGGGATACCTTTCCCATAAATAAGTCCGGGGCGGCGGAGGAATGGACGAATAAGCCATGATTTCTTGCCAATACGGGATACTGTATGGAGTGGTTTGCCTGCAAGGTATCCTTTTTCGTTCTTAGCATCAGCGAGGCAGAGGAATACACATTGTTCTCTTACCCCATCATGGTTAATATCGTATGCAATCTGGCCTTCATAACATTTGACGGGATAACTATCACGCCGAGCATAGTATGATTCAATTCCAGAAGATTCAAGCCGCTGACGAATTGTGCCACCGGGATCAAATCCTTTATCAACTTCTTTTTCTAAATCTTCAACATCAATGTCGGGAAGCAACTGACCTCTGGCTTTCATCTCACGAAGCATGGGAAGGTTGAAGTATACTTCCTCAATAATATCAGCACGTTGTTCGTTTTCCGCGTTGAATGTCGGGTATACATAATCTATATCTTTAATAATCCACCGTGCGCGTTCCCGGCGAATATGGTCATAAATCACTTTATTCTTTATCTCTCCCTTTTCCGAAACACTGGTTGGTTCAACTCTAGTAACATATGTGTAATATACTTCCCAAACAACTTTGACCGCGATAGTCCCGTCAACCACAAGTCGGTGAAGAATATCATCAACTTTATCCTGTGTACCTTCCATATCCTTGTTTAGCGCCCATGTCATTAAGGTTTTGTTATCTTCCGCAACATTCTCATCATGCTTTTCCGTTGCCACAAAGTGCATTGTATCAAGATTCCAAATCATCGGGAAAAGTTTGGCGTGCATCATGTCAGCTGAAATAGTCGTGACCATTGTGGAAATATTAGAACTTCCTTCCCACGGGCCATTAACTTCCTCAATTCCCTCGTAATTCTTAACACCCTCGGTCTTAATCTTAATCAACCCCGCACGTTGCCGAGTAGCTTCCTTCACCATCTCATTGATTGTTTCACAAACTTTCTTCTTCTCATCGGGCGGAAGTCTAAACATTTTCCCGAACTCAATCTTTTTATCCTGCTCCTCAAGTTTCTTCGCCTTATCGGGGAATAACTCTTTTGTAGTCTTCATTTTGAATTCGGGCATTATTTTTTCCTCTTTTTCTTCTTGGGAAACCCATCATTAGCGTAGTATAAAGCAACTTGACTCTTTGTGAATACACGACCAGACGGACTTTTGAATTTTCCCCTATTCTTCCCTCTTTTTATTTTAGAAAATGGCATGATAAGGTAATCTGACCAATCACTCTTTTTTATTCGTTTCTTGTGTTGTTTAACTGTAGATACCAATGCGGACTATTATTTATAGATTATTCTTCTGTTTTCAGGATTGAACAAGTTGGATCGTAGAGGTAGCTTCCGCAACATGGACATCCTCCGACAACTGCTCTATTCCAGTATAAAACTGATAAACTCGCACTCGTTGCTGTTATGGTTGACGACTCATCACCTTCATCTTGGTAAATTATACATTCAATCTTGGTCGCGTCTTCGTCGATTTTTCGCGAAACTGAAAGGGTTTCGTAAGCACTGCTTCCTGTGTGAGCATCACCATCAGTCGTTCCATCACCGTCATCTATTCTTAACCACACATCTTCGTTGCTTGACCAAACTCCACAAGTGAACGTTACAACTGTGTACCGCCAATCATTCTTGCCAGATAAAGTTATATCTTTGTTAAGTTCAACAATATCTTGTTTGAGTAAAAGAGCCATTAATCAGGCCCCGCTACTGTAATTTCCAGCTGAACGTAAGTGGCATCTTCAGTTTCAATCCTACCGTCTGTTCCAGCAGTTTCTTCAGAAGTCCAATTATCGGGGTCAAGTGACCATCCGTTTATCCAGTTGGTGAACCCACCGTTCTTGATAATATTCTTACCTTCATCAGATAATTCCGCACCATAATAATGGTCGTAACTTGGGCCGATTCGTTGGCTCCCGTTATCAATCCCGTATCCCGCCCATTGACCGTCTTTAAGTCGTGCATCACGTTCTCTGTCGCATACCCATCCGCAATGACGGCATCGAATCAATCGTTCTTTCTCATTACCTTTGGTTGTTGAGTTTGTCGCGCCTGCTGCTTTATTAAACCCACCACTTGCTTTATAATTAGCGGCGTTAGGTCTGTCTTTAAAAGTCGAAATATACCCTGGATTATGTTTTAATCGTTTCATTAGTCCGAGAGGTCAGTTGCAGTTACCGTACCATTGATAACTTCAATCCTATAATATTTTCCATTAGTTGTATCTTTTACACAGACACCCTTCCACGCATGAGGGGTATCATCATCATTTTTCCCAAGATAATATGTGTTATCTGTTGCTGGTTCCATATTCCCTGTAACCCAAACCCTCGTCTTTAAAGACATCAAGCTGGGCGTAAAAGTAGCAACCTCTGTCGCCCCTTTATTTCCAACTCTTATAGATACTTTTTCGCTTCCACCCCCTACGCCTCTAGTCGCAACCAATTTAAGTTCTTGGTCTACTGCATAAGAACCATATAAAATGGGGGTTACAACTTCGTCTTGAAAGATTGTTGATGGGGAACCATCACCTAACCAGTCATTGGTAGTAGCGGAAGTATCAAATCCGTCAATTTCAGTAGTCGGGTTATATCCACCTTGAGGAAACATAAATCTATTGTTTGTAATGGTGTCTAAAACTATTTTTGTCGAGTTAGTTAATCCACCTTCAAGATAAGCCATTTCAAAAATATTAGCGTTAGCGTTTTTTAAATATAGCAATCTATTATTAGCACTCGTTGTTGACCCCTGAAAACTAATATCTTTATAATAGTTCCCATCCCCGCCATTACTATAAATTAAGTAACAAACCCCGTCGGTAATATAAGTTGTCGAATTGGCATTGCTACCTGGCCCGCCAACAATATTATTTCCTCTTACAAGTCCGTTATCAGTTAAGGATTCGTCTATCATAACTCCATACTTATAAGCGATAATATCCCTGAATGAAATACGATTCCAGAAAGTATTTTTTTCTGTTGTGGCAGAAAGTTTGACCCCTGCATAACAGTTTATAATTTTACCAACATTGAACGTACCAAAATGACTATTTCTAATACGAACCCCACACTGGGCAGTCCACGCTGCATTTGGGGTCATGTTACGAAAACTTATATTATCTAATCCAAATGGCGATACTTCTGCTGCTACACCTTGAAAAGTTCCAATTACACCCGCAGTCGCACCAGAACCATCAAAGTCAAAGATGGGACCATTGTAGTTTCCAGTTATCAGTACATAACCCAATCCAATAACGGATACTCCTTTAAGATATTGAATGCTGTTTGTAGTCTTATATGTTCCATTTGGAAAAACTATTATATCTCCTGCCGAAGCTGCGGCAATAGTCGTTTCAATAGCAATCGTATCATCTGTTGTGCCATTACCAGTTGCACCAAACCGAGCATCTTTAACATTAAATATTTGTCCAAACCGGGAATCTATAGTATCAAAGTTAGTGTTGACACTTGCACCCCAGTTAGTTTCATCAATTGCAGGTTTATAAAGTTCAAGGTTAGTTGTTTTTGTACCTGCCCAACATAAACTTGCTATCCCAAGAATCGCCAAACTTATAGAGAATAATCTTTTCATTTACCTCTTCTTTCCATCATAAAGAAATGAACCACAACACGGACATCCACCTTGAACATCCCTGTCATAATATCTATCGGATTTCTTACCCCCACCGCCACCCCAAGGAAACGAACCCCAACCACTTCCGCCCCATCCTATTGATTGAGCATCACCCGCAGCATTATCAGCTTGTTTCTGGTCGCCCTGAAAAATCCCCCAACCTGCAAACATTCCATTTTTAAGGCTAGTATCCCTCTCACGATCACATATCCAACCACAATGCTGACACCGAATTAACCGTTTACGCTCATTACCTTTAACCACACTGCTTGTTGCACCTGCGGATTTAGAGTATCCTGACGATCTTGGGTAATCTCCGGCGTTGGGGCGATCATAGAACTCAGATTTCCTACCTTTATTATTTTTCAGGTCTTCAAACATAGTTGCCTTAATTATAAAAATAAACTAATTTGAATTCAGGATCAAGAATTCCTCCGCCACTGGTATTATCCCGAATTATCATGAACTGAATGAACCTATCAGTAAATTCCTTTATTCTCTGCTCGCTTCTCTTCTGAGATTTCACCAACTGAAAAAGTCTTTTTAGGCTCAATTTTTGGTAATTCATCGGGTTTCCTTTGAAACTTCTTAATATCCGAAAGTTTTTCTTTTTCAATTAAAACTCCTTCGTCACCTATGATAATTCCCATTTCTTTCATAAGTTTCTTGGGGAACGGCACCATCTTTGATTTAACCATATAATCCTCGCTTGTGTGGTTTAATCTTGGGTTGATTCCATCCAAAATTGCTTAGTGCAAAATAATGGAGTAGGTCGGGAAAATGTGTGTTTAAATCCTTTGGTTTCTCAACGGGGTCACGATCAACTTTTGTGCGGTACTCGTCCCAAACATAATGTTCAATCTGATAAATACATTCTTTCAAATCTTTGGCAACAACCAACCTGGGATGATTTATGAGGGAAACAGGTTGACTTTTTTCGTACATCAAAAGTTTCGCAACTGCTTTACGCCCGACTTCTTTATGATCATCCCCAAATGAAAACCGAATGGGATACTGTATTTCACGGCTGGACTCTTCAAACTCATCACGAACAGTTAATCCTCGATTGGCATAACGCTTAGGCCCGAAGTTCGGGTCCATGACTCTGTTAAGAACACGTTCACCTGCTACAAGTTCGACTTTCTTAATGTGCAAAACAGCATCTTCAATTAAACAATTAGCCAACCATGCTTCACGGTACGCCCAGTACTGTTCAGCTTCATCAATCGCAATCCAGATGAGTGCGTGAGGATTCCGGTCATGCGGGTCAATCAACATTATACGAGGCCAATGTTTCGGCGGTTCACCATCAACGAGAACATTGTTCTTACCACTAACCCAAATCTTGCGGTCAAAGGTATGAATGTTCCTGTCCCATTCCTTCCATACACGTCCGGCGAGGTAACGGAACTTCCCGTGCATACGAGTTTCACGTTCTTCTTCCGTCAACTTCTTCTCGAATTTGCGAATGGCGGACTCTTTTAATCCAATAAGTTTGTTAGTTAAAGGATTGAGCCTCTCACTATTATGCCGCATATCGCAAATGTAACTGTCAATATTCTCGTCTTTAGAATTGTATACTTCGTCAAAGAGCCATGGTTCCTTAAGGGGTGTTAAAGCGAAAAGAGTAATCCCATCACGATCAACAAGACCGCGAGTTGCAGCAATGTATAGATCACGTGGGGGTGGTTCATCAAATACTATCCAATCTTGGTCTGACCCTTCAGCAGCTTCGGTCTTCTGCTCGTAGGTCTGAATGTCGAAATAAGAAATCCGTCCGTCTTTGAACTTAATGTACCAATGGACTTCGGCACCCTGGTTATTCTTCTTCGGCGGGCAAATGTAACAGTCTTGAGGTAAAAGTTCGTGGAGTTTGTCCGTGATGACTTTACAGGGGTTATCGAAGTTCTTGACGAAGATTCGGCCTTTAGTCGGACGTCCCCATTGTTTTCCGGTGTACCATTTGGGATAATACCCGGTTGTGAACATCGAGATACAGAATACCGTGGCTGTGGTCTTACCGGAACGATTTGACCCAAAGAACGCTTTAGTATGTGCGTTTGAGTTTATGAAGAAGAACTGAGGACAACCCTGAATTGTATGTTTCTGGCTATCGTATGTTTCGTACTCGAGATTAACGGTATCGCATTGAGTCCCATCACAATTCCGCTGGTGCGGCCAAAAATACTTAATCGGGTTCGTCTTGATCCTCTGGTCGAGAGCCTGTTGAATCTGGATCAATTCCATCAAGTCCTGCTCGCCCATCTTCGTCAAAATCTCCTCGGACAGTTCGGTACTTGAGGATAAGTTCTTTTTTTCGTTGTTTGAGGTCGCCATCACTGTATTCCCTCATCGCTCCGATAAGTTCTCCGAAGAGATGTGGTTTTTTCTCCATTTCCTCTCTGGCTTCCGCTTCGATCTGGTTCAGTCTGTGCGCGAAAGAAAGAAATTCATCACGTTGCACTTTGCTCGTTAATGGGTTTATTTTTATACGGTTCATCAACTTCTTTCGGATTTGCTCTTTGTCTTCGAGCCGAACACGTTTGTTTGCAATAGGGACCTTTTTTATATCTGCATAGAATAGAGTCCTGAAATGGTCAATATGGTGTTGATACTTTTTTGCCCGACAAGTATCCCATATTGATGAAGGTGAAATCTCGATGGTATAATTCTTGTGAATTGCATTACTGATTTCTTTGTCAGAATTCCCCTCGGCGTGAAGTCTGAGCGCAAACATTCGTTGCTCATGGTTCATCTTTGGGGTATTATGACTCATACTATTATTATAGTATGAATTTTAACTGCTTATCAAGTCTTGTTTTAGGGGAAACGTACGATTTACTGTACTTTTGAGGTTACTTTACCGTCGGGAGGGCAGAATTCACCTTAATTGTGCGGATTCTTACGAATGAGTCGATGTTTTTGAGTTCTTGTGCGGAAATTGTACCGTCAATTCGGTTGATGAGTTTGGCGTAGTAATCGCGGGTCATAAGAACAAAGGTTTCTCGCCCACGAGTAACGTTAATTGGGAACTTAGCGGCGCAGTCAAAACAGTAACTGATGGTTCGGCGGAATTCTGTGATGTTGGGGGCACGATTCAAATTAAATCTCCTCGATTATAACTCTGATTTTCTTGTATTTCCAAAACGACCCTTTCGGCTCATTCTTGAATATCTTGTTAAGGTACAATTCCCTTGGATGATCAGTGACCGAATTCATGAAGACCATATGCCAACTCTTGATTATCCACCCAATTCTTACTTTGCGCTTTTTCTTATCCATTTGAGTTGCTTTGTTTTGGGACTCATTTTCTTGTCCGTATATTCTCTTTACACTTATTATAAAGTGTATAGGATTTATACGTATAAGTCAAGGAGAAATTTAGTACCTCAGTTTGCCTTTTTAAAAGGAATGAGTGGGGATTTGACGAGAGGCACTCATGAAGAGTTTACGGTATTACCTGCCCAGTAAGATAGTTCACCATCTCAACTCGTATAGTCACCCCACAAGTTCGTCAACTACGAAGGAGCATAATTTCAGCTTGGATTAGTTAATCCCTAACTCCGTGCGTTATCTATTCCGCCATCATTCCTTATATTTTTATCCTACCACAACTTTGTCCGCGCGTAAAGAGGAGATTGCTGCCTTCGGTGCTCCGCACAAAAAAAGCAAAAGAAACAGCAAAAACAAAAGCAAAAACCGCCAAAGAAAAACGCGCGCCAAAAACACGGCCAAATCCCGAAAAACCCGAAAAGAATCCGGCGGAAAATTTCGGCAAGGTACTTCATGCCCCAACTACCCCCACCAGAAACCCAACCATAACTAGGAAAAGAATGGAGGAGGAATTATTTACTAGGTACTTCATACACTTGAGAACTCGAGGGGAGTCGGACCCTATAGTCATATATACACAGCTAACCCCCATGGGGGATTTCGCCATTTCCCATAGTACAATTTCCTATAATATACATTATGTCAACTCCACACAGGGGGATCAGGGGTCCGGGGTGTCCAGTACCCCTATACTCCCGGGGATCATGGCTCTCGCCGGGTTAATTGGGTATACTCACAAAGTATGTCCTATCATACACCCCCTTCCATTGTCCCCCCTTGTTCTGGTATGTCCAGGTATGTCATGGTATGTACTGGTAAGTCATGGTATGTCAATGTATGACTATGTAGTAAGCATGAGTATTGGGATGGGCTTGGTTTCCTTTGTGTGATTGGTGTCCGCTAGGGTGGGGAGTGTGTTATTATATAAGGGAAGATTGGGCGCTTTTGGATGGATATTGGAGGGCTGAGTATGCCGGCTGAGTGTGACTATGATCGAGCTGTTATACTTGGCCCCAGGATGCCCCAGGTTGCATGATTGAGGGCGTGGCAAGGGTAGACTATGTCTTTTCCGCGCTTGTTTCGGGGATTGGTTGTCGTTTGGGTTGTCATTGTTTCCGCGCTTCCTTTGCGCTGTCTTTGTTCTGTCTTTGTGCTGTATTTTGCATGATATTTAGTTTAAACTTCATGCAATTTATTTTATAATATCTCTTGACAGTGTATAGAATGATATGGTATTCTTTAATTAATCCAATAGGTCAACCAATCAACAAGGGGGATGAAGATGAACAAAGAATCAACAAAGGTCAGGAAATTCCAGGCAGATCTGGACATCGAGATCACATATATCAATAGAGAGGTCGAGGGCGAAAGGAACCGAATCGATAATGAAGTTAAGGATCTTGAAAATAAGATCTCTCGATTATGTGTCGCCAGGGATAGTTTGATTGAAAAGAAGATCAATCGTACAAAGTTGGTCGAAGCTGAATACGAAAAAAATGTCGCGCAGTGGGAATCATGAAAGTTGAAAACATGATAAGCAGTAAAGGAAACAAGGTTGCAAATCAATTTACTGTTTCGTTTAGTGGGCCTAATAACTGGATGGATGGTACAATAACCGGAAGTGGTACAGCTTTTCAATCTTATAAGTCTGTTATTGCTTTCAAGGAATACACCGGAAAAGTTTATCTTGATAAAAACACATGGGATTACAGCGTAACAACTGGTAAATATCGTAATATATTCTTAGGCGAAAACAAAAAAGAAACAGAGAAAAAGATTGCTAGCGGAGAGTATATACTAGCTGATCTTAACTGAAAGGGTTGAAATCATGCTATACAATAGAGATTACAGAATGATCTTAAAATCAGGACAAGTGGTAGATAAGGACTTATTCTGTGCCCAGTACTCAGCCGGGATCGTGGTAGGTTGTGCTGTTGCTGTGTCTGTTGTGTTGTGCTGTGTTGCTGTGATGATCTATGCTGTTTAATGATTAACTAATGTGTTTTATAAACTGCAAGGAGGGGGTTGAAATGAGTTATACAAAAGGGGAATGGAAAGTAAAAGATAACAAATATGCCCTAGCTACATATATTGTCACCAAAGAAAATGATAATATTGCTATGCTATCGTGGACAATTTTAGGACATGATGTAGAAGAAAGAGAAGCCAATGCTTCATTAATCGCAGCAGCACCGGAGTTGTTGGAGGCATGTAAAACAATGTTGAGGTGGCACAGCGTGGATAAGTGGAGAAATAGCAAGAATAAAGAAGAAATGCAAGCATGGGATAAAACAAATTGTTTACTTACTCAAGCCATATCCAAAGCCGAAGGCAAATAATATCAGACAGAGTTTAACTCATCACTCATTAAATAATACCGATTGACACTTGTATAACCTTAATTATGGAGTATTATATTAATTAGGGTAGGAGATTTCGGGTAGGAGAATGAGAGAGAAGAGGGAAGAGAGAAGTGAGAAGTGAGAAGTGAGAAGAGTTCGAGAGAGATTTATTAATGTATTTATTAATGTAGGAGAATAAGGGGGTTGATTATGTTTAAGGTTGGAGATAAGGTTGTTGTAGTAATAGATAGTCCTTTTTGGTATAAAGGAAAAGAATTTACTGTTGATAAAATATCTACACAATTTTATGGAACATTTTTACAGGCCTCAAGGGAAGAAGGCGGTGGGGATATTAATGATTATAGATGTAAATTAATCGAAAGGAATACCCAAATGACACTCAAACAAAGAATCAAGGCGTTAAACAATGGTTGGGATAAAGAGGCGGATGATATTTTGCAGGAGATAGGTGGAGATTATTATATTTGTATTAAGGCACGAAACAGTGAAAGCACTTTTGTAAGATCAGTCGAAATTCAAAGCAATGTTGGAGACAGAGTTTTAGTTGGTAGACCGCTCCGCTATCGAAACCAATGCGAAAAACTAAGTGCCTTCAAGCAAGCCCTCCTCTGGCTCCTCGACAAATCAGAGGCAGAGAAAGCGAAGGAAGGCGATCGTGCTGAAGTTGAAGTTGACGGGCAGAGGTTTGAAGCTAAGTTGATTAAGAAACTATAAGGGGGTGGGTGGTGGAGAAACCGGAGAAGAAAATTATAGATTATTTTGTAATATCAGATTGTACAGAATGTGGTTGCTCTAATGATGATAGCGATAAAAGCTACAACCAAGCCTGTGAAGAGTGGGAGAAGTATCACATACAAGAGATGGAATTTGTTGGAGCAGGTATTATCCGCAGAGAACAGCGTTTGCCGAGTGAGGAAGAAATAAGAACAATACTACAAGATTGTTGTATAGGTCGATGTATACCTTGTAAAAATCCACAAACATTAACTATAGAAGAATTAAAGAATGGGTTAAAAATATTTGAAGTTCGAGGAGCCAAAGCAATCTCCAAAAGGATAAGGGAGGAATAATGTCTGACTTTTATGTTCCTCGGTATAAGCATGAGTTAGTAGATTATATCAGGGTTCATTGTCATAGTCTTAGTCGTCTGATGGTGTTGAGGAAGAAGTCGAAGGGGGAGTTGTATGCCATTTATTATCGTCTACGAACTACGGAGGCCAGCAATGCAAGAGATGTGGGAAGCCCAGTTAGAGAATCTCGACGAGAAAATGAAGGTAGAGGACTGGAGTGTAGTGTTGTTCGGTAGAGTTATACGGGAGGCCATATTAGACTATGCGTTTTATCATCAGAAGATGAGGTTGTCAAATTGGAGTAAGATACCTAAGACGAAGAGAGATAATTGGAGAGGACTTGCGGATAAAGCTGAGTTTTATATCTTTGGGGCGGGTGAGTTGGAAGTTGAGTTGTCTGAACATTATTTAGAAGTTTCAACCGGATTTATCAGAGTTGCTGCGAAAGTGTTAGCGGGGTATAAAGTCGGAACCATGAGGATGCAGAAGTACCTTTACTCATTAGTGGCATTAAATAAGAGGAACAAGTTGTTTCGTGATGTGTTTAAGGCTTATAGAGAGAAGTTGAATAACCAATCAAGAAAGGTGGTTTATGATGAGGCAGGCGAATTACTCAACAACGTTGAATCTGAATGAAGAGGAGAATGAGAGAATGGGAGTATTGAAGGATAACGGTGTGATGAAGTTTAATCTTAAACAGGTGTTTCAGTTGGGCCTGGTTGAGGCGGAGAAATTACTTAAGTATGCGAAGGAGAAAGGACAGGAGGGATGAGATGAGTGATAAAGTTATAGAGTTACTTCGTCAACAAGTCAAGAATGTGTTTACCATCGTGGTTCTCAGAGAGTTATCCAATTCCATCAAGATCCCCGACGATCCTTATGATATTTTCTTGAGGATTAACAGTAAAATTGATGAGTTACAGGTTGATACTAAGAAACTGGAGAAAGAGGTTGAGAAACTTGAAAACCCCTCTTGACAGGGTAGGAGTATGGGAATAAAATGGATGAGTATACAGTAGAACTTATCCCCGGAGGAGTCGCATCTCTCCCATGCTCCCTCCTCATCTGTGGCTTCTTCGGGGAATATTTAGAGGAGCGGAAATGGAATCCAAAAAAGAAGAACGCGGGACACTTGATATCAAGACGAATCCTATTTATAGGTATCAACTTGATTCACTTAAAAAACCATTGGAAGATATTGTTAAACCATTAAAGGATATTGTCAAAGAACTTCATCAACTTAATGAAACATTGACCTATATAGAGGAGAGGTTTTAATGGAAATTCAACTCAAGATTATGGAGTACCTTCATAAGCAGGAAGAGGAAGGGAAGCATAGAATGAGGTCGGGCAAGTTTAATCCATCTGGCCTGGGTGGGTGTTTTCGTAAGCAGTATCTTAGTCGCCGCAATGAACCTGTATCTAATCCCCCTGACGAGCAAGGGTTGAGGAACTTTGAGATGGGTAAGATTATGCACGCTTACGTTCAAAGTCTTTATCTAAAGTGTACTACTGAGGTTGGGATTTGGACTGAACATTTTACCGGGTTCGCTGACCTTGTGGATGATGTTGAGGTTACTGATTTTAAGTATGTTAAGAGTTATGCGTGGAAGTTTTTGGTTCAGAAGAAGGGTGAGAATTATGTGGATTATCTGAAGCGGATTGCAAGAGATAAAATTCACAATGTTTATCAGGTAATATTTTATGCGAATAAGTTGGGGAAAGAGAGAGGGCGGATTTGTTATATTAATGAGAAGTTAGAAACTCTTGAGTTTATTTATGTCGCCGAGGATTGGAAGTTGGAGGTTGAAAAGGAGTGTGAGCATATTGTGAGGTACTGGGAGAGGGGGGAACTTCCTCCGGCTGCACCTAGATTATTTAATGGGAAAGAATGTGAGTATTGTAATTGGAAAAACTTGTGTCAAGGGGGTAAGTTATGAAATATATTATTCTTCTATTAGTTACGGCTTTCACTTATGGATTGTTTTGTTCTGCAATAGGGTTCTCGTTTAACACTTGGGAGTATTGGTTGTTCATAATCTTTGGTATAGTATTTTATGTGCTCGGGAGTATTCAAACTCTTGAGGAATTCAAAAGGGGGAGATAATATGGCGGAGAAAATCTTAGTAATTGGTGAGTCGGGCAGTGGGAAATCAACGGCAATTAAGAATCTTAACCCTGAGTCTACCTTTATTATCAATGTAATTGGGAAACCGTTGCCGTTTAAGGGGTGGAAAGGGAGTTACGTTCCGTTTAATAAGGAAACCAAAACGGGGAATCTTATCAGCACAAATGATTGGGAAACTATTGCAAGGGCGCTTATCTATATTGATAAAGAATTGCCTGATGTTAAGACTGTTTTAATTGATGATGCTCAGTATATTATGAGTTACGAGTTTATGGCACGAGCCAAAGAAAGGGGGTTTGACAAGTTTGTGGAGATCGCCCAACATATGTTTAATGTGTTGACGGCGCCCGATAAGTTGAGGGATGATTTGACTGTGATATACCTTTCCCACTCTGATGATGTGAGCGCTAATGGGTATACCAAAACCAAGATTAAGACTATCGGGAAAATGTTGGATGAGAAGATTACAATTGAAGGGTTGTTTACTATCGTGCTTCTGTGTTTGTGTTACAGGACGAGTGAGAAGAAGATGGATTATGTATTTGTTACGATGAGTAATGGAACGACTACTGCGAAGTCGCCAATGGGGATGTTTGAAGGTGCGACTATCCCGAATGATTTGCAGTTCGTGTTGGATAAGGTTAAGGAATATAATAATGGAGAGTAACAAAGGAGAACGTATGTTTGACCTCAGTGATTACAAACCAGAACCTTTGGATGAAGGTACAAGTTTCGACCCGTTCAAGGGAAAGTATGATGTTAATGTTGATGACTGTCAGATTGACCAGGTTCAAGGTGGGGGTCGGGATGGTGAGGCTTATGACGGGTATGACAGGTTGAAGTTTAAGTTGTTAACCGTTCAGGCCCACAATCCTACTAATGCCAAGAATCTCAACCGAACCCTGTGGCAGAGTTTTAATATTAGTAATGAGAATCGGGTTATGAAATTGGCGGACATTTTTGCGTCTGTTGATCTTCCTTTTACCAATGATGCTGAGTTGAAGGAAAAGATGAAAGGGATTGTCGGGAAAACTCTTACGGTTAACTGTTGGATCAAAGATGGTCGGCAGAGTTGTATGATTGTGAAAAGTAAAGAAGCAAATGAAAGTGCAGTTGCAGGTGCAGTTGAGTTTTAATTAATCTTGACTCCCCCAGGAGGGAGATATATGGAGATTGATAATGAAATCAACTCTTGAATCACTCCAACATTACAATGATGGGTTTATGAAGAATCCACCTGACCATCCGGCTGAACAGTCTGGGGCTGACCCTGAGTGTCCTAGATGTAAAGGCAGGGGTTGGGTACTTGTGCCTAATGGCGAGGATGATGTGGATAAAGATATTTGTGATTGTGTGGATTGTAGCTGATCTTTGAAATCCGAGTGGTAGCAGGGTAATATACGAGTTATGATCGAGTCTAGGGTGCCTAATGACTCCTAAAAGGTATCCCTCGTTAAATCCCTCCCACTCGGTGAGATATGGGGCGGTGGCAACAAGTTATTAGTAGCACCTCCGATTTTGTCGGGTAGGGGAAGGCGCTAATCTACTTTTGCCCGCCCTTCCAATTTAACATTATTGATAACTTAGGAGATGGAAATGTGTAAATTCTTTTCGTTGGTGAGCAATGGTGATAGTAAACCTTTATATTTTGACGCAAAGGATAGGAAGAAAATACTTAATAAAAAGTTGAAGTATGAAGCAGATAGCCATACCTCAATCGCTAATTTCTTTGGATATAAGGGCGAAAAAGAGGACACGCTAAACAAGTATGAATACAACCCGATTACCAAGGTTTTTGAGATTGACCAGAAAAACAACCCTGTTGATGATTCGGCAGAGATTAAGATTTTCTGCGAGCAGCTGGACTTTAAAACCATTGTGCCAGAGCTAATCATTCATCCTATTGTTCATCCGTTTAAAGATTTCAAGACGACGGAAGTATCTAAGAAAGATATTGAGTTATTAAGGCAGTGGGATTCAGTCAGGGCTTCGATATGGGATTCGGTCGGGAATTCAGTCTGGGATTCAGTCAGGGCTTCGGTCGGGAATTCAGTCTGGGATTCAGTCAGGGTTTCGGTCAGGGATTCAGTCAGGAATTCAGTCAGGAATTCAGTCAGGGATTCGGTCGGGAATTCAGTCTGGGATTCAGTCAGGGCTTCGATATGGGATTCGGTTTGGGATTCAGTCAGGGCTTCGATATGGGATTCGGTCGGGAATTCAGTCTGGGATTCAGTCAGGGCTTCGGTCGGGAATTCAGTCTGGGATTCAGTCAGGGCTTCGATATGGGATTCGGTTTGGGATTCAGCCGGGGATTCAGTCTGGGCGTACACATCATCTTATTTTAATTTACCCGAATGGAAATACATCAAGCATAAGAAAGGGGAGAATCCATTTCAATCGTGTATTGATTTATGGAATAAAGGATTAGTGCCGTCATTTGACGGAAAGATTTGGCGGTTACATGGGGCAGAAGGGAAGGTTGTATTTGAGATTAGCAAAGAGGATTTAATTAGTAAAGTTGAGCCTGTTTAATGGATTGACGCTACAAGTTAATTTTATTGCAACACATTCAAAGGAACCGATAAACGATTTAGCCCAAGCCCTAGCCGACTCCGAAGCAGAGAGGGGTAAGCCTCTTTTGGAGGTTTATGAAGATTATAAAAAGGGGATGGGGATAACTTCTGGCAGAATGTTAGAAGCCATCAAGAAACTAGCGGAGGGGGAGAAATGAAAGTAGAGAATATTAATAATTGTGTTTTGAAGATGTCTGTTTTTATGTCAGAAAAGCTTTATTTGAATGACCATAAAGAAGGGTGGTCAGGTTATCCTCCGAAAAAATGGTTTCGTAGAATAACACAAGAATCTAAAGAGTTGCGGAGAGCTATTGATGATAAAGAAAAACCAGAAGCCGTTTGGCGTGAAGCCGCCGATATTGCAAATTTTGTCATGATGATTGCTAGTTGTTACCAAAATCAATATGAGGAGCCTAGCCATGAATGAAAAGCTAGTCACAAGCAGAGAGTTGAGCCAGCGGTTGAAGGAAGCGGGGTGTGAAAAGTGAAGAAGTATCAAATAATATATGCTGATCCAGCTTGGGTATATAAGGATAAGTCTAAATCTCACGGTGGCGGGGCTGAAAGTCATTACAAGTGTACAGCAACAGATGAAATGGGACAAATTAGAATACCAGCTGAGGATAACGCAGAATGTATAATGTGGTGTACTTATCCAATGTTAGAAGATGGAGCTAAATTATTAAAATGGTGGGGATTTAAATATAAATCTGTATTTTTTACATGGGTCAAGATAAATAAAGATGGTTCTATTTATATGGGTATGGGCAGACGAACAAGAGGAAATGCAGAAATTGCCTTGGTAGGAACAAAAGGAAAAGGGGTCAAGAGGGTTGACGCAGGAATATATAATACACAACTACACCCCAGAACAAAACATTCTGAAAAACCAGACGCCTTCAGAAAAGATATAGAAAAACATTATGGAAATGTTACAAGGCTTGAATTATTTGCCAGACAAAAAACCGAAGGATGGGATGTTTGGGGAAATGAAGTAGAAAGCGATATTGATTTAAGCCCGAGGTCTAATGCTTGAGCATTTAATCAAGAATGAGTTAATGGAAAATAAGTAATGGGTTGGTCAATCGGATATGATTCAAATTGGCAAAGAGACATAGGATATGGAGTCCCTGCAGTCTGTGACCATCCTAGATGTAATAAAAAGATAGATAGGGGGATGGCTTATGTTTGCGGAGGGGGGCCTTATGGCGAACCTGACGGGTGCGGTCTTTATTTTTGTTCAAAACATTTATTGTTCGGAAGAAGGCATACGCAATTATGCCCGAGATGTTTTAACTACAAATTACCATATAAACATCCAAAACCAGACACTAAAGAATGGATTGATTTTAAAATGACAGACGCAAGTTGGGAAAAATGGAGAATCAAGAACTATGCGGAGGGAGAGAAATGATTAAAATAACAAGAGATAACATGGCTTATGTTTATGCGGGGGCTATGTCATGCGAAGTATATCCTATTAAAGAATTAAATGCCAAAATTATGAGAAGGTGGAGTTTTTCAGGTCTTGTTTATATCAAAGAAAAGGCGCATAAGGTTTTATCTCAACTTCATAAAAAATTGGAGAGCAACTATGAATCCTAACCTAACCACCAGCAGAGAGTTGAGCCTGAGGTTGAAGGAAGCGGGGGTTAAGCAAGAGAGTGAATATGTTTGGGCGAAAGACGGCACTCTATTTAGTGATGGCAACGTAGGGCTAAGACTTAACCATAATGATGGGACGGAAGAATGTTGTGCCTACCTCTCCGGGGAGCTGGGTGAGTTGTTGCCCGAAAGATATTTAAGTGGCAAGATTGAACAGAGATATAATTGTTGGGCTTTTGACGAAAACTGGCAGATTATTAACTATAATAAATATCAAGCCGATACTCTCGTCGAGGCTATGGGTCTAATGCTTGAGCATCTAATCAAGAACAAGTTAATGGGGGTGAGGGGATGAGTAAATTTCACAAAGAATTAGAGCAGTTAATCAACAAGCATTGTATTGAAAATGAATCAAACACGCCAGATTTTATCCTTGCCAATTATCTTATGAATTGTCTTATGGCTTATAACACAGCAGTTAATCAGAGAACTAAATGGTATGGATATAAAGATTGGGATAATAACAACATTTTGGGGGTGAGCCATGGGAAGGGATAAAATGAAAAGTGTTGAAGAATTTGCGAGGGAGTTATATCAAGTTTATTATGGCGGGAATCCGGGCACAAATTGGGAAGATAGGGACTCTGATTTCATAATGTTTTGGATGAGATTAGCCACCCATGTCCGTAACCTCATCATAGATGGGAAGATCGAGGAGTATAAGAGAATAAAAGAAAACAAATTTCTAGTTTTTGTAATAGATGAACGTATAGCCGAATTCAAGGCCGAGAGGGAGAAATGAAAGAATTTTTGAATAAAATTATATATGGCGATTGCCTCGACGTGTTGAAAACAATCCCTGACGAAAGCATTGACTTGATCTTAACGGATCCGCCATACCCAATTGATACAAACAATGGTACGAATCGGTTTTCGCAAGATGGTTGGATTGCCGGGAGTCAGGATTCTTTCGACGATAAATGGTATAACAATTTTCATAAAGTTGTATATGAGTTAGTGCGCGTGCTTAAAACCGGCCAGCATTTTTATTGTTTCGTTGACGAGAAGAACCTTTTTCTCTTGAAACCGTTGCTTGACAAATACGCAATTTTTAAAAAAGTGATTGTCTGGGATAAAATTAATTTCGGCTTAGGCTACCATTACCGCAACGTCGTTGAGTACTGCCTACTTTATTCTAAAGGCAAATCGACGCGGCAGATTAACGATCAACCAAACCTCTACCGCGGACACAAGGGGAAAGAAACGTCGCATCCAACAGCCAAATCGTTTGGCATGGCTAAATGGCTGATCAGAAATTCTACCGAACCCGGGGAGATTGTGCTTGACAGCTATTGCGGGTCCGGGACCTTTCCAATTGCGGCTAAGGCTGAAGGCCGGAAATATATAGGGATAGATAAAGAAAAAAAATGGTGTAACGTTACTGAGGCTAAACTTAAACAACAATGGATCTTTTAGAAAGGCGTGCTTATGAATAAAGATTTTATTTCAATAGAAAAGCTTCTTGATGAAAAGCTCGAGCACGATGAAAAAAAACGGTTAAGGAAAGTCTTAAGTTATATAACTGAAGTTGTCCGGGGGAAAAAAATATTCATGATCAAAGGTGTCTATTATATCCCAGAAGAAATTGATCAACGAATATTTCCTGAAAATATCAATTATATACTTGACGAAATTATAATCAAAATCCGGGAGTTCTCGACATGAACATGATTAAAGTCTACATCGCAAGTCCGTATACTAAAGGCGATGTTGCAGTCAATGTAAGGCGTCAACTCGACGCTGCTGACACGTTAATTGATTTGGGTTTTGCTCCATTTGTTCCTTTATATTATCATTTTCAACATATGTTTTCACCAAAAGGTTATGAGGTTTGGACAAAACTTGACATGGAATGGTTAAAAGCCTGCCATGTGTTATTGCGTCTTCCCAGGGGAAGTAAGGGCGCGGATGATGAAGTTGAATTAGCGAAAGCACAGGGGATCCCGGTCTTTTACTCCATAAACGACATTGTTATTTGGGATGAAACGAGGAGTTTTATCACCGCCAAACCTAACAAGGCGCGTGTTTAACATACACAACTACACAACCAAAAAGGAGGTTCTTATGTTACGGAACAAACGCGGACAAGCAGTTATTATTATGGGTTATGTTGTTGCGGGCCTTATCACGCTTATGTCGGCCCGGGCGATCCATGAAACGTCAAAGAATGGCATCCATCAACGTAATATGTGTATGGTGAAATGTCAGTTTTTTGGCAACAAGCAAGATGTTTGTTTGGATCGTTGCGACAATAACGTCGAATAAGACAAATCCAGGAGCACTGTGTTGGCAGAGAAAACCCCCGTACGATAATCGCGCGGGGGTTTTTTTATTTTGTGATCTTTGCGGTAGCCGATCCACGACCGTATACACCCAGCGCCGCTAGGATGCCGAAAATAAATTCCGGGATCGCAGGCAAGGTTATGCATAGGGCGCCTTCGACACCGCAGTTCGCACCCAAAGAAATTACTAGAGCATTGTAAATAGCAATAATAACTCCGGCAGCACCAGCCCAGATTGCTTTACTTTGATACCATTTTTTATTAGCATCCATTATTTTCCTCCTTTTGTTTTGGTTTTGGGCGTTCAGCCTTCCACTCAGGATCAATAACATGCATCATGCTTTTGATAATGTACTGAAGTTTCTTGTATTGTTTATAATTAATTCCAGAAAGATCTCGCATGCTGGCTTCGACCTTAGTTGCTAAAGGACAATCTTTATCTTCACATACACGTTCTTGCTCGTCGACAATTATTGAGGTTAATCGACTTATTGTTTTAAAAGTTTTATAATTAAAGGCGTGGACAGCTTTGATCTCTTGAATTAACTGGTTAAATTGATCGTGTCCAAGCTCGTATTTGAATTCTTCTTTTTCCATTTTTAGTAACCTGACACTTCCTCTACGTCAATAGGATTTTCTGTTTTTACATATAAGTTTTGCACATAGCATTTTTCTTCTGTTCCCGGTTGGCCTCTTCCATAAATTTGAATAACATCGTCTTTTTCAACAGTTACGTTACTTTCAGTTGTGGTTTTCCATGCTTGCCCTACAACTTCCTTTAAAGAGCCAACAGCAATGTCATTTATATAAAGCTTCGACTGAGCATTCCACGTTGGGTCTTTCGATGAATATTGCCAAGTGATTGTGACGCTGCCTCCTCTAACCAAAGGCGACAATTGTTTAAGTTTTACAAAATCTGGGTTTATATTATTTTGTGGCGAAATGCGTTCCGTCGTCGCTGAAATTACAGTATATGTCGTTCCGTTTTGATATTTAGAAATAGTCTCAAGATCATCCCATTTTGGATTAGCCCCCGCGCCTTGTGTTTTTAAATACTGCCCTGATGTACCTGGGACTAAAGCTGAAATAACGCCGGTTGCTGAAAAATAGAAAATGTTGCCTTGCAATGTCGCAGCAAAGCTTGCGCCTAAACCGCCCCTGGCCACGGCCAGTGTCCCCGTAGCGTTGCCTAACGCAAGGTAATAAGATCCTTCTTGACCATCAAGCTGATCAGCGCTTTTTCCGGTCAACGTACTGGGGATATTGGCTAAAGGCATGTTCCCGGCACCGGCTGGGGTCCCGGATAATGTTGTCAAAGCGGATCCTGCGACTTTACTAGCAGTCGTAATTTGCGCAAGTTTTGTATCGACGATCGCTGCTGTAGGTGAGACTTTTGCGTTTGTAACCAATAAATCTGAATCAGTGCCTAAAACTATCGCAGCCCAATTTGCGCGTAGATATCCAGGTGTATTAATTAATAGGCTATCATCAGCCGGTAGTGTTGCGTTCCAAGCCATTAGATATCACCTCTTTTTCTTTTTTTGCCGACGATTAGGTTTACCTACTCGTGGCCGAATTTTTGGTTTATCAGGTATCGTTGTTTGTTTTTGCGTCTGTTTTATTTTGCTCATATCAAACAATGTAACGCCATGATCTCGTAATTCTTGTTGCCAGCATTCAGTATGAAACGACATGCCTACGCAATGGTTCGCCGCATGTTCCGGGCTTTTAAATATCGGAGGTGTTTCCGCAAAATATCTTTGAATAATTAAACATGGTTGCACGAAAACATAGCAAAGATCTTTGATCACCGGGCCGTCTTTATGTAAACAATTTTTACGATGGCAAATAGGAAGATTTATTTGCACTCCTTGCTGGACATTATCAGATTGTTCTTGCTTTTGCTTTAACATCTTTAACCTCCATTTGTTCTGCGGCACATGCGTGCCGTACCGAATCATTGATTAATTCAATGATATATTTTGTATCAACGATTGTTTTTACTCCGACGCTATAAAGCTTTGTATCTATTTTGCCAGTATCATATTTGATTTGGTATTGCACAACTCCGGAAACAAAATTTCCGTCATCATCAAATTTATAAATTAATGTACGAGGTAAAATAGTTTGTTTCTGCATAACAACTCCTTATTTTCCATGGGCGTGCCAGCCGAATGTACCCGTTGCTAGCGTTCCATCAAGCTCATAAAGTTTCACCGTAAACCCTGTAGTAGACGGAATAACGCTAAATTTATGTGCATATCCAACACCGCTTGTAATGGTTATATTCACAGCCGGCGCCTCATGGAAAGTTTTCGTGAACGTTATTTCGTCACCATCAGCCGCAACAGTGACTTCCCCTGTTCCCTTATCATCAACATCTGGGATATCTGCCTGAACTGTTAATTGGCTGACTAAAATATTTGAGCCGAGATTTTCTCTGGTGACAGTCATGCGGACCTGATAATACCGACAAATATGGTCGGCTAAAATCCAATCTTCCCAATCAGTCCACGTCACATTATCTTCTGAAGTCCGGACCTCAAAGGTTAAAGCTGATGGTGCCTCGTATCCAGTAAATCTAAGCGTTTTTGAATCGTCAAATGCAGCCGAAGCATCATCATCCCAAGCTAAAGATGAAGTCGTTGTGGCAACTCTTAAAATAGCAAGGCGCGCGGTACAAACATACCCGATGTCGTATTGCGGGGTCGTATATGTTCCCGTTAATTTCCCCGCGGAAAGAGTGAGGTTGTCTCCGCTTTTTTCTGTGTCCGATTTCGTGCCTCCCCAAGCAGTGTGTTCGTCATTGTCATCAACGATGTTTTGAAACGGAATATTATCAACGGTAAGTGTCGCCTCAGTCGCGTTCTCGGAATAATTTCCGCTGTTGTCAATGGCTTTTATCCAATACGCCTGATCAGAACCGGTCCGGATATCGTTCAAATCCGCTTGTGCCCCGGCTAAATCAGCGCCGACAACATCGCCGGAGATCCATGATGCGCCTTTACGAATTTCATAACGCCGGACATCGACGTCTGCCACCGGGGTCCAGACACAAGATAATTTGTCCCGATACTGTTTTACGAGAAACGCTAAAACATCTGAGGGCAAAGAATCCTTGCCAATAAGAACCAACGCATCAGATGCCGTTCCGGTAGAAAGGATCCCCTCTTTATTCAAAGTCTTCACTTTAATTGTGTATGAACTTTCGATTTCAAGATTATGAGTTATGACAAAAGACGTTTTTGTTCGATGAACGCTTGTTAAAAATGTATAATCGCCTCCGTCTTTACTGATCTCAAGCTGGTACCAAGCAAGCTGATCAATGCTGTTTTCTAGAGCCGCCCAGAATACTGTCACGCTTGAAATATGTACGCCGTCATTATTCCGCCATCCGTCTTCAGAAAGCGTCACGGAATCGACATTATCGAGCGATGTGAAAGGATTATACGGGGATCCATAGTCCCAGCCATCGATCGATGCCCCGGGCGTATCATCAAGAATGCTGGAATTATACGCTTTGCAATTTATTTTAATTTTGCCTTCATCTGCCTCTTCAAACGACATCACACGGAACATGGCTTCTGTCCAGCCGGGATGCGAGTGCGTGACCGTAACGATATCCCCAGGCTCAACACAGATTGCATCAATAAATGCTTCAAAACTGCAAGAAATAGGGTTGATTTTGGTTTCGTATAATACCTGTTTGGCCCGGCGTAAGGCCTGTGATTGGCGGATTATCCCGTACATTTCAATGACGTCTTCAATAATATCGCGGGTATCTTGATCGAGTTCGTCTTCAGCCCAAGCAACCCGATCTGGATTGTACCGCTCCAATGGTTCAATCCATTTTATACCGATTTTATTCGGGCTTTCTTCACTGGCGCCGTAGCTCCAAGAAAAAGAGTTTTCAAGAATATTGTCTTCATCAAAAGCAAAAGCCGCTGTTTCATCAGCTTTTTCCAACACGATCTTGTATCCACTCCCGCTGGGAAAAATATAGCCGTTGCAAGTGCTCAATATTTCTACGATATTTTCAGCAACAGACCGTTCTTCATCAAAAATATAGTCAAATCGGTACCGTGCCTCAGTGCCATCGGCTCCGTCATCGACCAACCCTTCACAATAATCATATGTAGATCCAAACGAGGATGCATCAAGATCGTCTTCACTTAGCCCGGCACCGCCACGTTTACGGCTGAGTATCAAATAATCACGTAGGATAGCGATAGGGTTGCGTGAAAAGGTCGAACCCAACCATGTACTCCCAGAATACGTTTTTATTTTCCTGCCGCTGAGTTTCGCCCCGGCTGTAACATTTCCGCTTAAACCATCGTTTGCGACAATGGTTAATGCGGAGTATGTTAAATTTTTCATACCATGAACAATGCTAGCTGCGCGGCTATCAACAACTTGCGTGGCGGTACCTAGGTAATTGTCGTATGAGCAATCAGTGTGAACAGAATCGATTGTTTCTTCATTAAGTTCAACATCTTCAATCGCTTGGCATTCGCCTTCACCATAAACGAGGAACCGTTTAACTGTTGGGCCCGGATCCGATTGCCAAATGATGTTGCCGCCAATAAGTAAGGGACCACCATAAATTAAAGGAACAATACCATCGTTTGAATAAGTGTTTGTAATCTCTTTATAACGGGAAGATGTAGTTGCACTTTTTTTTCTTAATTTCCGCGCTTGTTGAGCCGAAACAACTGCGGAATATACGCTATAAGATACTGCCGCAAAACCTAAGACCATAGCCAAGTTGATACCAAAAGACGCAAATCCTAAATCAACGACGGCAAAAAATGTTGTAAAAATGTCTTCAGCCGTTCCTGGAAGAATAATTTCTTTTTTTCCTTTTGTGTGAACACCACCGACAAACGCATGCTTCCAATCAAAATTAAGTTTAACAATCCTGCTTTTTCCAAACCGTGAATTGATCTCAAGGAACTGATCGTATCCTAAAAATATGCCAGCGTGCACATGCCGGCCATCAAAGAAAACAGCGACGTCATCTGGCTCAAGCTCTTCGTATGGGAATTTTAAGAAATATTTTTTTGCTGCTTCAAGATTATTTTTATTCTCTTCTATATCGTCAGGGATTATGCATTTTATGCCTTTTATTTTTTCAAGATATAAAGCGCATAAACCAACACAGTCGCACCCATCAACAGCTCGGCCTTTTTGTTGATACTTTATTCCAACGAGGCGGTTTATTGGTTTAGTGTTTTGTTCAACAAGAATCATCAGTAATCACTCCTAAGCGGGATTGTATGGAACCCGCCGAAATTGCCTTCGTTATTATATGTGTTCTCGCAGGTATTCAAAGTCTTATCGCATCCGCGATAAACAACATACTTTACACCGGCCACAACCGTTGAAGGCAACGCATAATAAAAATACAGAGTCCTTGTTGCTTGATCAAAATCTTTAATCAACCGTTTCTGACCACCGAGGGCGCCACCACCTAGGATCCCAATGTACCCGTGATTCCAGTGATCGTCAGCCTGGGTAAGCACGTTAGTATCAATTAATGTGGTCGTACTTCCTCCAGTCGCGGTCCCTGTGACTTTATTGACGCTTGAATTGCGGTTGACTTGACATAGGGATCTACCAAACTGCCAGGGGCATTGAATGCGGTATTTCCGGCCGGTTTTATAATTCAACGTACCGAATTTTGAAACCAAAGAAGCTGTCATTGTTTTTTTACTAGAATCGAACGCAATTTGATTAATTTTCCCATCCCATACGATTTTAACATTATCGGCATTGTCAAGTTTATCCCGGAATCCTAATCGAACAATGACACGTTTACCGCGAAAATCTTTATCTGCGGCCCAAGCTGCCATAGCGTCATTAACATTACAAACGCTTAACTCCATCGTCGGGACTTTCATAGATGTTTCCCTGCCAGATGGCCCGCGTGTTATACCAAGGGCCATATATGTCGTAGGGATACTTTCTGGATAGTTGAAGAAATCAATATTCTTGTAAAAACTTACAAAATGGTGAGTGTCGCCATCGGTCTCGGTTTGTGAGCCGAGAAAAAAATCGTAGAAATTAATGATGCGGGTTTCGAGTTTATTTTTTGCTCGATCAAAAGCGTCTGTTGATGTATAAGCCATTTAAGCATTTCCTGCTCGTGGTTCATAAGATGACCACCGGCATTCTTTTAACTCCACTCCGGCGTGAAGAAGTTGATAGGCGATTAATTTCCTGCTTAAATTAGCGTTAGCAAACCGCATAAGAAAATAAAATTCGTAGTCGATCGTCAGGATCCCGGAAGGTGCGGCAGTAAAAGTCGCATATGATTTTTCTGTGCCGAAATTATTCGATAATGTGCCTGAGACTTCAACGCCGCCGACATAAAGCGTAAAATTTGTGCTGGTATCAACAGGGAACTCATCAAGCAAGTACGTTGTTTCAACTCCATCACCGTTGCCTAATGACTCGCTTGTGACCTGGAACTCATGGTTGACTTTGCAAAGGAACGATTCGTATTGGCCTTTATGTGAAACATAAAAATCCCAGATCGTATTCATTTCGGACTGAGTATGATACTTTAGTTGTAATGAAAATGTGCGGAGACCCACGTCCCATCTAGCATCTCGGCGCTCGCGTCCACTTTCAGATTTTGTCATTATAGTTTTGAATTCAATAGATTCATCCATATCGAATTCAGGGCTTAGAGTAAGGATATCGTTCGACAAAGTTGTGGTTGTTGATGTAGTCGAGGTTGTTGAAGTGGTCGAGGTCGAGGTTGTAGAGGTGCTCATCCGAACATCCTTTTCATTGTGGCGTTATATACTCCGCCACGATTGTTCATCGATCGGCTATAAATGCCTTCAATAACATCCGGGTTCTGCGCCAAATAATCCCTAAACGATCGATTATCTATGGCATTAATATTAAAGACGTTTACCACTTGTGGCCCCCCGCCCATTGAATCTCCGCGGTTTAAACGATGAAGATTATTGGAACCAAGATTTCGCATCCCGGTCCGGTTCAATACGCCTTCCCCATCTTCAAGCATTGCAGGAACAATTCCACCACCTTGAAACCGGCGCACAGGGCCACCGCCAAGATACCGGTTAGCTGTAACGGTGCCACCACCATGGTAAGCTTTTCCCGCAAACGCCCCGCCAAAAATAGAGCCTAACACCGCATGTGCGGCCATGTCTGTGAAAATTTTTATGACAGTATTTCCAAACGCTGTAAAAGCATCAGTCAATTTATCAAGATCCCCCATGACAACATCGAAAAAGAGCGTGGACACATTTTGTCGTGCTGAATCAGCGAATTTTTTAACAGACAATTCCCAATCATAATTGACGATTTTCTTGAATTTATCTGTAAAGGTTTCTAGCCCCTTAATCAGTCCACCAGCAGGCCCGCCTTCTGCCCCAGTTTGTGTGTTTTTAGCTTTGTTCATTTTATTCTCAAATTTAGCGAAAATTTTATCTAATTTTTCAAAAGGAGCAATTAAGTCTTGCGTTATTTGTTCGCCTAATCCTATACCTTCGTCGGGGAATAGTTTGTTCAGCCTTTCCATTCCTTGTGAAACAACATTCTTGAAGAACTTATCCTGGAACTCTTCGCCCGCAGCTTTTCCCATTGCGCCACCGGCTGAGTACCCGGCAGCTTTCATGTCTGCTTGAAGTTTTTTAGCGAGTGGAGAATCGGGCGAACTTAGTGTTTGTTTATAAATATCCCCAGCGTACTGTTTTGTAAAAGGTGATTGTCTATTCGCATTCCGCTGTATTTGTTCAGGAAGAGCAGCGGCGATTTCAGCAAAAACAGAAATAACCTGCATCCCCTTATATAAAGGATCTATAACATAATGCTTAAGGATAACTCCTACACCAATGCCAAACTTCATAACTCCGGCTAGGCTTTGGTTAAAATTCGCGGCTTCATCTCCGCCTTCTTTCAACGCATCGCCCATTTCTATAAACTTATTTTTGATTTCGATAATTGCAACGCGGACACTCGGCGCCATAATTAAGAATAAACCAAGCCGTTTTTGCCAATCATCAAAGACGTTACTAAGCTGCGCCACGGCCCCGGCATAAGTATAAATATCTTTAGCGGCTTTCCCTCCATGCTGTTTGTTGATAGCTTTTAATAATGCTGCAAACTTTGCAGACTCTGGAATATTTTTAGCGATACTTGTCCCGTACCTCGACATTGCGCCAATGTATCCACCAAAGGCTTTAGCCGTTATTGCGACAGCAGATTTTAGATCCATTTTCATTGCAACGGCAAAATCAATGGTAGCTTGTGTTGCGGCTTTAAGGTTGTTGGCGGCACCTTTTCCACCCATGGCCAAAAGCATATCCATGGCTTCCATTACGTCTTCTTCGCCGAAACGTGAGGTTTTCTGCATTTCAGCGGCGAATTTCTGAAACTCTTTGGAAGATGATTTACTAAACTTCCCAACCTTTTTTAAAGAAATATTCAAACGCGCAATGGCGTCTTCAAACCGTTGCGCTTTCTGCGTGGCTTCTTTTGTGAATTGAATTAATGGCCGTAGGGCAAATACCCAGACTAAAATAAGGTTACGGATCCGACCGATTTGGCCAGCAAGTTTACCGACTTCAAACCCGAAGGTCCGGGCATGTCGGCCAGCTTTCGTCATGGATTTACCCATTTTATCAAAATCAAGGGCCATACCTTTCCCTTGTTTTTTGATCTCGACACCGGCTTTTTTTATAGCAGCAATTTGCTCTTTCGTCGCTTTGACGAATTTACCAGTCGCCGCATCCTTAAAAGAAAGGTATGTCACAAACTTATTTATGGTTTCATTTCCCATGACGTTTCTGCGCCTCAATTTTAGCTATTTCATCTTCAACAATTTCAAATGCTTCAATCAACTTTGCTGGCTGTTGCCCGGCATTTCCTGGAAACAACAATGCGTTGTTTTTATATTGCTGGTACCATCTAACATACATTACTGATAATGGCGTGACTGATTTTGCCGGACACTCTTTAAGTATTTCTCCATCAAGCTCAAATATATGCCCTTGTTTCATGGGGCATTTCATTGATTTTGGCAATCGTGGGTTACATTCGTGGCATTGAATCTTATTTTGTCTTACCCAGACTGCCCGTCGGAGTTTTTTTCTTCCTCCTCCGACATACCTGATAATTCCCAAATTTTACTTGACAACCAACGCAAAGCTTGCATCGGAATAGATTTGATGACGTCGTCTACTACAAAGTTTTGAGTAACTCCAAAAACCGTTTTATTCTCGGTTTTATACTCAACAGGTTTACCGTCACGATGATTAAACTTCTCAAACCCTTTCAGCCCAAGTTTAACGATAATAATATCTTGCTCAAGGTTAGATATTTTTGAATGGATATTGACTTTAACGTTTTCTGGGTTAGGCTTCTCGCCTTCTTTCACTTTGTCGTCGATGCTAACTTCTTGAACTACAATCTCCGCCATAAGTTGCGCTACGGTAACAGAGTCTAAACCCGTAATTTTCCATATTGTAGGATTGTTTTTATCCCACGGTAACGTTTCATTAATAATTTGACCAAATGCGACAGCGTTAATCATTTTTTTCCTCCCCGATCTCAAAGCGGCGTAAGACCGATAGAGTCAGACCAATCAGAAGTGCTTTCTCCTGAAGACTGCAAAGCACTTGATGTTCCGAATTTACCGAATCTTAACTTCGCCTTTTTGAGACCTGCCTTTTTTATTTTGTTATTAATCCACCTGAAAGTATCAGATCGAAGCCGGCGTGCCGTTCGATCACTTATGCCAATAAACATCCGGCGTACACGTGTTTTTCCTGCCCCTTCCTGCTGATGAATTATACCCAGCAAATCGCGTGGCGGGGATCCTTCAGACTTAACCCCTGCGGCCCATACTCCTTTACCGATTTTCCAGGAACTTATAGCCCGGAACATCTGCCCGGTATTCCACAACGGGCGCGTGGCCATCTGCGGACTACTGGCCGTTTTTTTCTTACGTCGAATCGTTGATGGCGCCAACGCAGTCATCCGCCCTCCACGAAGGTCCTGACTATTCCGGATCCGTTTCTTTCCTTCATCAGCAACCTTTTTTGCCAATGATTTCAGTAAAGCATCCGGTTTATCAAGACCTTCGAGTTTAGGAACATACTCCGCAGTTATTCCGAACTCAAATTCACTTGGCATATTACGTAGTCGTGGTTGTGGTCGACGTCGAAGTTGTGGTTGTCGTAGTTGTGGTCGTACCAGCAAAGGTTATTGTTAACTCATCGTTCCCGGCCGTAGAGTTTTTATTGGCCTCCATTGTCGCGCTGTATGTACGAATACCTTCACGGTCATTCTGACTCAGCCCGGTGAACGCAGTTTTTGGCAACGCAATTGTGCAAATCGAATCATCGCTTGATTGAAGAATAATACTGATTGCAGCTTCAGTGCTTACCTTCAATCTATTAAAGAAATCAAAATCAGCAACGAGTTGCTGTTCCGGGTCCAAAGTTACGATCGGATCCCGGCCAACAATCATCGCATGCAGAATGCCGGTTTCGTCTTGCGGTTTTGGCCGATAAATGATTTCGTTTTGCATATTAATTTCCATATTCTGAATAAGCATCGGCGAACTATGAACCGTGAACGTCGCGTTCTGGAAGATAAACGGTTTTTCATCTTCCGGTTCAGGGCTCGGCATAGACTCATCTTCATGTGTTGAATATTTACCCATAAACGTATACTCAACCATCACGGATTCACCAACAACAAAAATGAACCTTGCGTTGCCCATGGCACCCGCCAAGACTTTCTTCATTCCGTCTTCCCAAACAGCAATGGTGATTGTTTCCATAAGCGCTAATGTGGAAATCGGCGCATAAGCCGAAGACGTGCTGCCGCTCAATGATTCATCAAGCCCACTAGCCTGCAAGTACGGACCGTTAGACGGAGACTCCCCTATATTTGCAATCGGCGGTGCCATAAGTTCAGCCCGGAACGTCAATTCAGCAAGATGCTGCCCCGTAAGCGACGCATGGCGTGATAATGATGCCGTAAACGGATTACGCTTAAACTTTGCCGGATTGAATTCAAATGCTGGCTCATACGCTAAAATTTTAGCTTGTCCGGCGCCAACAGTTATCGCCGTGCCTTTTGTTGATTCCAAACGGCCACCAACGTGTATTCTTCTTGTGATCATACCTCCAGCCATTTTACCCTCCTTTTATCAAAAGACGTTTCTGTCTCTTATGGTTAACCTTATTTCATATTTATGGCAAAGAATGTTTCCAAACATCCCCAAAACAATATCAGCCTCAATGGGATATTGCACAACTTCAGCGGTGTTGTTTAACTGGTCGTTCCCGCGGAATACTGCAATTATAGAAACAACGAGGTCTTCCACGGTTTTTGCCGTTTCATCCTCGTCTTTAAGCCCGTAAGCGCCTTCAATAACAAAATTAAAAGCATTCCGGGCGGTGCTATTGCTTCCATGAACAATTTCGCTCAAACTGTTCAAGGAAAATTGGATAAAATTTATTTTGTCACTATCCTCAAAAGCATCTTTATAGGTAGACCACTCTTTACTATACCGCTTGTAATCATGGACTTGGCCAATACCACTGACGCCCTCAAGAACAGTTTTTAGCGCTGTTCTGATGTTGGTGAGGGACACGTTATCGCCGCCTTTTTGTGTGCCGGGAGAAAACTACAATCGCTGGCGCCGGCATTATTTTGTAATACGATCAATTTGTTTTTCGTTGGTTTTGATTTTTTGCTCAATGCACGAAAGTCTCCGTTCATAGCCGACCTCAAGATCTTGATGATGAAATAAATGATTTGTAAAATGCGCATCAAGTTTTGCAACATCTGTCTTTATGTCGGTTAAAATGAAAAGAGCAATCGTAATCAGTACTGGCGTAATAAGTCTAAACATTTGCGTAAAGTCCTCAACGAATCGTCGAAAGTTTTCATGCATCAGGGTTATTACCTATTCTCGCTTGGATGGGTTAAGTAATCTGATTTCCAACTAAACGTCAGATCCATGTCAGCGAATGCAATTGCCCCGGCTTTTTCTTCACCGGCCCCGCCTTTGACATGGCTCTTGTACTGCCCATAATAAAGCTCGGCTAAATCCCTGTAATCAGCCGATTTTGCTGAATAATTCACAACATCCGCATCGACACTCGGTTCACTTGTTTGTGCGTATTTTGCTGATAAAGCCGAGCAACAAAAAGCCGTAGCCAACGCAGCCACAGCTTCAATGTCATTCTCGGGTACAGTGCATTCAGACTCAGAAACAACATGAGGAAGAAGATAGACATATCGGAAAGTGTACCCGGATGCCGGTTTAAACGTTAGGAACCTTAAAACATTGCCACTTGCTTTTTTATAAATAATCCAATCATTGCCATCAACATACTGAGGTGTTTGTATATCTGAGCGAATTGGATATTCAATTCTGCTGATTATCTGAGAAAACTTATCTACCCATCCATCAGGAAAATCAAAGTCGTAGGTTGAACCATCCGCGTCGGAATTTTCGTGGACTTGTTCTTGCGGTTTATCATTTGAATAAACACGAACAGCACGTTTTAATGATAATTCAATCTCGTTTGGTTTAAGGATTTCTGAATCGTCTTGAAGATTAAAATTAATCCGACTTCGGATATCTTCAATGGAGGGGGATTGGAGAGTCGTAGATGTCGACGTCGTGGAAGTGGTCGACGTAGTCGTGGTCGAGGTGCTCGTAGTAGACGTCGACATTCACGCCTCCTTTTAAGTCAAATAAAGGTATAGCCGCGCTCCAGCGCTTATGCTAACGACTTGAAGATCATGCGCAGGCACTGGGCGTACTAAAGCCGGTCCATTAACATTGTTCCCGGATACGGAAAGATCGCCCGCTTTTGCTTGCCAAAACTCTTGATTTGTGCTTTTTTGTCTTATGAACACGGAATCAACGTCATTGGCAGCAAAAAAACAAAAACCGGAAATCATATACGTTTTATGCTTATACGACGCTGGAATGATATCGCCGGTCTTCGTTATTACGAGAGGGTTCCCGATGGTCTGGATTCCGGTCGTAGTAGTCGAACTCGAAGTTGTTGACGTTGTCGAAGTCGTCGAGGTCGTTGAGGTTGAAGTCGAGGTTGTAGACATTAATTATTCCCCCACGTAAAGGGTTAAGTTGTCGTCGTTGTCGAGGTCGTCGAAGTTGTCGAGGTCGTCGAAGTTGTTGACGTTGTCGAAGTCGTTGAAGTCGTCGTTGTAGATGTCGATTCAGTTCCTGCTGGATCCACTCCAACAACCTGCCAATATGTTCCGTCGCATTTAAAAATAGCCGCCTGCAACGGCGCAAATGAAACAGTGTCGTAACTCGCACCGCCACCATTAAACCCGGCCGCAACATAAACATCATTGGTTGACGATGTCGCATGAATGCTAGCGATGATTATTTCAACGCCTTTATACACCGTAGACGCCACAGGTAAGGTTAAGGTAACGTTTTCCCCAGTGATGCGGAAAACTTTATAATTCATTAATTCGGTTTCAGTTAAAGCTACTGATGTAGCTTTATCGACGGAAAGCTCATGATCCCGCAGCCCGTGAGGGAAACGTGTATTTCTCGATAACATTTTATTCCTCCCGGTTTATTTTTTACGAAGCCGCAGGTGATCCACCAACGCAGAACCAATACGTTCCATCACAGTAAAGCAAGATGGACCCCAAAGCAGGAAGGTTGATCGTGTCGTAATCCGTGCTTCCGCCATTAAACCCTGCCGCAACATAAACTTCGTTTGTTGCAGATGACGCATGAATACTCGCAACAATAAGACCAACGCCTTTATACGTTGACGACGCTGCGGGAATCGTTATTTTTTTCCCGGTCCCACTTTGCGTGATCGCGCCATACTTCATCAATTCGGTTTCGGTCAACGTAGCATCATCAGATTTCGCAACACTCGATCGAGTATCCCGCACCCCATGAGGCATCCGTGTTTGTTTCGCTAAAATGACCATTATTTCCTCCCGTGGAAAAAAGGCAGGAAGGGTTTGACCCCGCCCTGCCTTTGGATTTTATGGCTTTGGTTAAACGATGCCAGCGGCATAGGCGCGGTAATCAGGCACACATCCGCCATACTCGTGACGGACTTTATACCGAATCGTATCCGCAGTGAACACGTTGCCAACCGTGGGCTGATCCTGAACCAATATTTCAGGAATTTCTTTACCATTTAAAAAGCCAATCTCGATAGGATCGACTTCATCAGTGAAGCTGAGGTAATAGTTGTTTTCGTCACCTCGCAGGTACGGGCTAACCCGAAGACTAGCAGCACCTTTCAGCACGTTCACGGCATTTTCACCGCTTTCCGGATGAAGCGTTGACAATAACAACTGTTCCGCTAATCCTTTCAAGGTTCTTGGTATCCACAACTTCGGCTTGGATAACCCGAGGAACCGTGAACTCTTTGTAACAACGGGGTAATTATCGCCACTCTTATCATGCGCAGCAGCCGTTGTCCCGAACAGCCCGCGGGTAACGGTTAAAACATCCGTAGCAACAACGTCAACCCGGATAAGCTCGCCATCGATTTTAATAACATCACCGGCTTTGATGTACGTTCCCGTTCCGCCAGTAACATTAATCGTGGTTGCATCCGAGGTCAATGTGTTATCGGCCGTTGCAGTTTTGTACCCATCCTCTATTGTATAATAGCAATAGTTTAATAACGTCTGCAAGGAATCATACCCTAAAGCAGTCGTTGAATAATTTTGATGGTAGATGTCAAACAGGTTGATGCCAGCGGCTACTGCATATTCATCTGCCCAATTAGCACCAGTATTAATCCCACTGGCGGAAGTAAAATCCATCATCAGATCAAATGCGAACTGATTCAAGGTTTCTTCAGCGGAACGAGCCAACTTTTGCGGGACTTTTTTCAACTGACGAAGATCGTCGTTGATGATTGACCGGCGGGTGATCGTTAACATACCACCTTTGGTCGCGATCCCATAAGCTTGCTCGGTATCCACCGGGTATCCCAATTCGGGATAAGACGGCGATGCCGTATCCGTTGGGGTTCCCTGCGTAGTTCTTGCAGCAATAACCGTTGGCAAAACACCAAACCCGCCCCAACGAATGAGTTCCTGCATTTTGAAGTCTTTGACAGAAACTTTTTGCGCAATTTCCTTCCACATATGCGGAAGACCCTTATATTCCTTCAACATGCGCCGGTTGATGGTATACCCGAGCATGTACGAAAAACTGGAAGATGTCACGGCTTCTTTCAACTTCGATCTTGGAAGTAAACCTGTGACTTCAGTATCACCGGTAATAGCCACATAAGCTTCCCGGATACTTTCAAACGGCTCAACACCTTCATAATCCGCTTTTTCTTTTTCATCAGGTTCGTGGTCAAACGTCAAATCCAAGGATGCCTGCAACCGGTCACTACCGGTCCGGCCAACACGGATCTCTGCCGTCTGCCCATCACCGAGATCGATAATGTCGCCACTCTTAGATAACGCAGCCAAAACATCCTTCTCAGAACGAATTGATTCTTTGATGGATGTTTCATTGATAATCTGGCCCTCAAAACCTTTACGAAGTTTTTCCCGTACGGGATTCGGAAGGTTAGAAGCGTCAAGCTGTGCACTAAGAACAGCACGACTTTCAGCGATTTTTTGGGTCTTGATGATGTCATCAACTTTGGTCTCCAGATCCTTATTTTTCTTTTCAGCTTCCTTGGTCCGCTTTTCAGCTTCCTGAACGCGCTTCTCAGCTTCAGGATCCTTATTATCTTCTTTTTTCTTTTCAGGCGTGGATTCTTTCACCCACTTTTGTAACAACGCGGTAGCCAAAGGAAAACTCTTGTTTTTAACCAACGTGGAAACTTGCTCCAACATTTTTTTACCTTTAGCGGCAAGCGCAAGTTTGGACTCTTTGGCTGAAAATTCGTCAATAGCCTTGGTCGCAGCTTCAATTGCGACATCGAGTTCAGCTGCCTCTTTTTCTTTGGCTGCATCAGCCACGTCTTCGGCTTTTTTCTTATCTTCTTCAGCCACCGTTTTTTCCTCTTCAGCTTTTTGATGAAGATCATCAGCTTCTTTCATCAATTTACCCATGATCTCAGAAACCTGATCTTCAGTAATATTTTTAACGTCAACGCCCCCAAGAAGCTCCGGTCTTGATTCCTGGATGATTTTGATTAATTTTTCAAACATATCAGTTGACCTCCTCTCAGCTTCGTTATAGCTGGAAAGTAATTTTAGAAATCCGCCACCCGCTGCCGGGTGTGTTACCAAATCAACACTAAAAACGTTCTCGATACTATTAACAAGCTGAACTGGCCGGCCACTTAAGAGTTGTAAACTCTGTTCCCCATCAGCATTTATGGATAAACCTAAGACTTTTTTAACACCTTTGTCCCAGGCTGAAGTAAGGAGATCTTTAAGCCACGTAGAACCTTTAGAAATATTCAAGGTCCCGGTCAGGCCAGAAACTGATTCACCATCGCGGTTAACAGATTCATACTTGATGTCAGTAAGAAAACCCGCGGTATTCTTAGGGAACCCCTCGGGCCTCATTTCTTCTATTTTATCAGGGAGATGATCGAAGTGTTTACTCTTGAACTCATAAAACATAACCTTCGCATTTTCAAAAAGATTGGAAGCGGCCTGAAGAACTTTTCCAGGATAATATTTCCCGTTCTTAGAAAGGCCCTCCTCAACAATCATGACTCGCCATTGATCACCATTGATTGACTCAAGTAATCTTAGCGCTTGAATTTGGAAAAACTTTTTTCTCATAAAAAATCCCTTCTATACTAAGTATAAGCATGCCATAGCAATAAAGTCAACCAAAATATAACTTTTTTTATTCTTCTTCTGTTTTTTCGTCTTTTTCTTCATCCTTTTTCTTTTTCTTATCATCTTCAATAACTTCATCAGAGCCGTCAGCCGAGGGCGCTTTTTTGTAGTTTTTCTGTTCCCGGCTTATTTGCTCGAGTTCTTGAATGTCCACACCAAGATCCGTCATAAACGTATGGAACGACCGTTTGGCCGTATCCGGGCGAATCCACTCATTATCGACTGCCGTTTTCATAGCGCTGGAAAATTTATCCAAAGAATTAGCCATTGACTGTGCATCCCTTGAAATAATCGGAGATGGGAAAACAGCAAATGCGCAATCAGTGTTCTTGTCCAACATCCCGTGTATAATCTTTTGATCAAGCACAAACCTGAAAATACGCATAATAATATTCTTAAAGTACCGTTGCCGCGAACGAAGATGCTTCAATGTCGGTGCGGACATCGCTACAGCCGTAGCCCTTGTCGTGTTTTCGCCTTCACCAAACCAGTGCCCCGGGAACCCCGCGCCACCAAGAATCTGATTGCGGAACATTTTAGCCTCGTTTGAGGCATCGTCTGATTCAAGCTTTGAAGAAATGATGTTCCATTTTATCTTTTCATTATGAATACGCATTGATCCGGGTTTAGGCGCACGAAGATTTTTTGCGAATTCTTCAATCTCTTTTTTGCCCATGCCTTCACACAACACATCCCAAACAAATGTGTTAAGGTAAAATGCTCGTTCAAGCCTGGCAAAAAGAAATTGGTTGAATCCATCAATCCAATCGGCTAAACATAAAAGATCCGATCGCCCACGGCTTGACCAGGCAACCTTGTTGACTGCGAAATAAAAACATTCACCCATCAGCCGGCCATGCGTTGAAGATCGTTTCGCGTTGTCTGCCCGGACAACTTTGAGTTTATATTTTTTTCGCCGTTTTTCCCATTCAACATATTCCGCTTCTTCTGGGTTGTCTTTATCCTGCTTGATTTTAGTGATCACTCCGGGATCAAGGTACCCCAACTTGACATCGCCGTTATATTTATTCACAAAAACGGGGTAACATTGTTCACCCCAGAGCCCTAACTCTAAGGCCTTATCTCCTTGTTTCATTTCCCAATTATTATCAGGATCATTCCAAAAATTCATGAGGATATCTTGCACTTTTGGATCCTTGGCCATAAATTTAAACCCATCGCCAACAACAAAAGATCGCATGATCTCAAGAATCCGGTGCGCTAACGGATCTGAATCGTAAAGGTAAAAAGCGATCTCCTGCATCCGCGATTGGACCAGCACGTTCAGGTCCCGGTTAACGGTCTCCGTTAAACTCCGCCACCCCACATCTTCAGATCGTGGGTTTCCTACACTTGGCGTAGCTTCAATCAAGAACGCTTGTTTGACTTCCCCTTTAACTGAAGCAATGGATTCTTTAATTTTACTTCGTGGTGACTTTTTTGTAGATGTTTTTACCGCCATATTGAACTCCTTCGTGGTATTCTGTGCGTACTGAGCACCTTTTGTAAATGAACTGAATATGGTCTCACAACCCCAGGCATCTCCGCTTGAGGTTTTTCTTTGTTTTTTTCTTTGTTTTCTTCCTTATTTTCTTCGACTCCATCAACATTGCCGAGAGAATCAACGGAAATATTAATCATTTCACCAGACAATAAAGGGTATAGCCAACAAACAACATATTCAAAAGCGTTTACTTTGTGCGTTGACCAATCATCGTTATGGTCGGTCCCCTGCCGGTTAAGATGAGAGTACGCTATGGCTTTTGAAAATTTGTCACAACGGGAAGATACCTGGATTTTCGGCAGCCCGTCAACCCTGGCTTTCAGCACGGTTTTAATTGTCCGTCGTTTTTCTTCATTGGTCCCGATATTTTTTGTGCGAATAATAAGGTGTCCCCCAGAAACCGCGGAGTACTCTTCAATAACTGAACGTTTCGATGTTCTGTCACGGCGATGCCCATGATGATGATCGCCGATTGCTAATATATCAGATATTTTTCCTGTATATCTTATATCTTGTAATATCTTTAAGAAGTTACGATAATGCTCTTGAGTTAAGAGATTCTTTTGCTCATAACACCACAACATAAAAAGCCGGTCTTTTTCATCTTGCTGTAAGAACTCAATGACTTCGCCTTCAAGCCCGAAATCAAAACCAAGAATTAATGGATGTTTTGGATTATAATAGAAATTGCGACTTGATCGGTGGATATCATCAGACCATTCAATATAAGATTTTTCAGATTTTGTGCGATCGTATTTTATTTCAAGCTCTTGATTAACTTCTTCTTCCGTCATTGTTGCTGTTTTCTTCTTAAACCAGCCCTCATCCTTTAAAGGATGCTCAGACCAATGAAATTTCATGACCTTAAACCCACCACGGTCAAGCGTAAGCTCCCTCAACTCAACGTATTTATTTTCTTGCGCGTCTTCTGGCGGTGTCGAGTTTACTAAAACAGAATTCGTACACGATCGCACAGCTTTCCACATCTCACGAAAAACATCAATATGCGCTGCTTCATCAACGAATACAAACTTATATTGCGTATCGCGACCAGCATTCTTATTCGCGGATTCACCTTTAATAACAGAACTCGTTGCTAAAACGTGGAATGTTAAAAACGGGGTATGCGTGCGAAGTTTAAATTCGGGGGGAAGATTTCTATACATAAAATGTACCCGGCCGATTAAAGAGTGGTATGTGCATCCGCTATCCTGCACCTCATTTTCTTTACGAGAAATGTTTAATGATGTGAAGTATTCCGTAAAAAGCGCCTGGTGTAACTGAAACGCCATTACCACCCAGCTTATTCCCATATCGCGAGACTTCTCACTGAAAACGTCGCCAAACTTAATCAATTCCGCGAGCAACCGTTTTTGGTGTGGCCAAAGCACGAAATTAGCAATACGTTCTTTTTCCGGTCTATGTGGCATAAAAACTTTGCAGTGTTTCTCAATAAACCGTTCTGGATCCTCTTTACACATCTGCCATTCCCGGATCCAAAAACGCCGTTTATCCTGAGCTTGCTGCACTCCGGATATCTTCAGCACTGAAGACTTCAAGTTTTCTTGTTTCCCGTTTTTCAACTTGACCCCCTAATAAATAAATCTCAAGCTTCATTAAACGTTCAAGCGTCGTATATGATGCTTTTTCCCTTATATTTCCCTTCTCAAGCTCTTCTTTGACTTGATCAATTGCCGTATGTACCATGTCTAAAAACTCGCGCCGGCGCTCAATTAAATCAACATTGAACTCTTTGGTGACGGAATCCTGAAACATCAACAAGCGGACCTTCAACGGGCGGATCCCGCGACGATCGTCACCTTTTTCAAAATACTTCTTAGCCGTATCATAACACATTTCTGTATTCTTTGCGGCCTCACGTAATTGTTCACCTTCAGTTAACCGCTTATAAAGCTCGTCAATCTTTTCTTGCGGGATCTGATAGCGATACCCATACATCCTGTGAGGCTTCGGTTTCCGCAAATTCGCAAGCGAATTCGGGTTCGTTTGTTTTTTTCCCATTATTGAGCCACCTTCTTTCTGACCACGTAATTAATTACACCCGTGATTTTATCCGCACCGGAATCGTATTCAGCCGTGAAAAATAACCGATAAATCCCTGCCCGCAATAAAGTGAGTTTATGATAAATCTGCGTACCTGAAATACTGGCAGCAGTTTCCGCTAAAAACGGCTTTGGTGTCCGGCCGTGCTCAAGTACCCTTATTTTCGCAGTTCCTGTATCCGGTGTTTGAGCGACACCATCAACTTTAAACGCCCCACGAAAGGTTCTAACATCGTTTTCATAATACACATGTTTCATTTTTACACCTCACCATGTATCAGGATCATCTTCTGTCTGATCCTCGAATTTATATAATTTTGTATCATTATAAAACTTAAAGTTTTCCGTATAATTTTCAAATTTTAAGTATTCAGTCTCATCTTTAAATTCGGGGGCGAACGGTAACGTCGTTGTCGTTGACGTTGATGTCGTGCTAGTTGACGTCGTTGACGTCGTTGACGTCGTGCTCGTCGATGTGGATGTCGTCGACGAAGTCGATGTAGAACCTTCTTGCGTTGTTGACGTTGTTGACGTGCTTGTGGTCGATGTCGTGCTCGTTGACGTAGTTGACGTAGTTGACGTAGTTGACGTAGTTGACGTCGAAGTTGTTGATGTCGTCGATGTGGTTGAGGTAGTGCTAGTCGTGCTCGTTGACGTCGTTGACGTGGTCGAAGTCGATGTTGTTGAAGTCGTCGATGTTGTTGAGGTAGTGCTAGTCGTGCTCGTCGATGTGGTTAATGTTGTCGAAGTCGATGTTGTTGAAGTCGTCGATGTTGTTGAGGTAGTGCT